>ENA-OUQF01000969-OUQF01000969.1-human-gut-metagenome-genome-assembly--contig:-NODE-969-length-19188-cov-4.756860_pt1 | contig 19188 bp, 18 predicted proteins | sample MGYA00237947_ERZ548826 | MGnify/ENA primary metagenome ERZ548826 (study PRJEB26490, sample SAMN05194701) | human gut metagenome | biome: terrestrial biome; feature: human-associated habitat; material... | reverse complement strand
AGAATATCTTCTTCCTGTTATGGTGTCCGTCAGGACCGCTTCTGCTTCTACAGTTGGATTTCCCCTGGAATCCAGGATTTCTCTTCCGTGTAAATTTGTGATCTGTAAATATGTTTTCAAAGTTTTCTCCTCTTTCCTTGTTTTTCACTATTGTGTCCGTTTTTAGAAATTGCTATACTGTTTTTATCCCCGAAGAAGGGGATGAAAGGGGAGATTTATGACTACCATGACCAAAAAAGATTATTATTGTCTCTCAGCTCTGATGCTGATCTTTACGATCCTGGTGTTTTTCCGTCTTGGAAACACCTATGCTCCGCAGTCCGCTTACACTGCTGATGAAAACAACCGGGACATTGTCCTTGATCTGGGCGATTATCTTGACGTTTCTTCCATTTCTATTTTTCTTGGAAATCTGGATACCCGTCACTTTTCCATTTCTGCTTTTAATTTTTTTATTAATTCTTCTTTCATACTATGGTAAACTACTTCTGAATCGTATTGAGCTCCAACGCCTGCTAAAGATGTCTTTTCTGCTTCTGGAATTCCTAATTTATCAAAAGTATTTTTTATATCTTCTGGTACATCTTCCCAAGAACTATTTAATTTTGTTTTTGGACGTACATATGTTGCAATTTCATCCATATTTAATTCTGAAATATCTGGTCCCCATGTTGGCATTTCTAATTTGTTATATACTTCTAATGCCTTTAATCTAAATTCTCTCATCCAGTCTGGGTCATTTTTTTGTTTTGATATTTTATATATTATTTCTTTTTTAATAAATTTATTTCTCTCGACGGATTCTGACGAATTCGGTGATCTTTCCTGTGCTATGATACATTTACCCATAAGGGACAAGTATTATAAGATAAGGGGGTATCTAACATGGGAAATCATATGAATACTTTAGAACAGATAAAACGTGAGACCAGAGATGATGCCAAACTGTATGCCTGTATCCGGGATCTTTATGATCAGGGAGTTTCTCTCTCTGATTTAAAAGCACTGATTCCCGATATCAGACGGACCAGAGAACAGTTACAGTTAAAACGCATGCTGCAGAATAACAACGAAGTTCTCATGGCAATGTTCAGTCAGGAGATGTCCTTTCTTCTGGATGCAAAAGAACGCCATGAAGAATTAGAATTCAAAAAACTGGATCAGTTGATCCGCCAGCAGCAATCCTTCCGGAAAGCATCGGCCGAAACCGGTCCAGTTAAGAAATTAAAAAGAATCTTCCTGTCTGCTTAAGTTGGCAAACTTTGTATATTCGCCAAGCCAAGCCAGATTAACGGTCCCTACCGGGCCGTTTCTTTGTTTTGCGATAATTATTTCTGCCTGTTTTTTGAACTCTGAATCTTTATTGTAGTATTCGTCTCGGTAAATGAACATTACCACGTCCGCATCCTGCTCGATGGCTCCGGATTCACGAAGGTCCGAAAGCATCGGTCTTTTATCCGGACGGCTTTCTACCGCACGGCTTAACTGTGACAGGGATACTACCGGCACATTCAGCTCTCTGGCAAGTCCCTTTAACTGTCGGGAAATGTCTGAGACTTCCTGCTGTCTGGACTCCGAACTTCTTCCCACACTTCCGGTCATCAACTGCAGGTAGTCAATGATGATAATATCAAGTCCGTGTTCCAGTTTGTACTTTCTGCATTTTGATCTGAGTTCTGAGATAGAGATACCCGGAGTATCATCAATGATCAGCTTCGACTGACCGATAATCCCAGCTCCTTCTATCAGTTTCTCCCAGTCGGAATCTTTCATATTACCGGTTCTTAGGGACTGGGCATCTACCTGGGACTCCAGAGAAAACAGTCGGTTCACCAGCTGTTCTTTTGACATCTCCAGACTGAAGATTGCTACTGCTTTATTCTTCTTAAATGCCATATACTGCGCAATGTTTAATACAAACGCCGTTTTTCCCATAGATGGACGGGCTGCGATCAGAATAAAATCTGACGGCTGAAATCCGGAAAGTTTATAATCCAGATCAATGAATCCCGTCGGTATTCCCGTAACGGTTCCTTTACTCTTAGACGCCTTCTCAATCTTATCTAATGCATTTAAAACAACCTGTTTGATCGGTACGTAATCACCGGTCGTACGTCTCTGTAATAACTGAAACATGGATTTCTCTGTCTGTTCCATAATCGACTCTACCGGCTCTTTTCCCGCATAGCACATATTTTCAATTGATTCGTTCAGTTTAATCATCTTACGCATTAACGACTTATCTGCCACGATCTGTGCGTAATATTTCACGTTCGCAGAAGTCGGCACTGCTGTCACCAGGTCTCTGACAAATTCCAGACTGGCAATCTCCGCCGGTACGTCCTTTTCCTTCAGTCTTTCCTGCAAAGTGATCAGATCGACCGGTTTTCCTTCATTGAACAGTTCGATCATCGAATCAAAGATCACTCCGTATGACGCCTGATAAAAATCATCACCACTGATGATTTCTCCTGCAGTGGTGATGGCATCTTTATCCATAAGCATGGCGCCGACCACAGACTGTTCTGCTTCGATGCTGTGTGGCATGACTCGTTTGATGAGTGCTTCTTCCACGCCTGAATTCCTCCTATGCTTCTTCTTTTACAACAACTTTCAGCTCTGCTGTTACCTTTGGATGCAGCTTAACCGGTACATTATGTGTTCCCAGTGTTCTGATTGCTTCTTTTAACTGTACTTTCTTCTTGTCGATCGTAAGATCCATCTGCTTTTTAACCTCTTCTGCGATCTCTTTTGAAGATACGGAACCGAATGCTTTGCCGCCTTCTCCCATCTTGATCGCAACTTCGATCTTACCTGCTTCGATCTTCTTGCCAAGTTCCTGCGCATCTTCATACTGCTGCTGTGCAATCTTATCGTCGTTGGCTTTCTTTAACTTCAGGTCATTTAAGTTCTTTCCGTTGGCTTCTACACCTTTATTTTTCTTTAAGATAAAGTTTCTTGCGTATCCGTCGCTGACGTTTACGATCTCTCCTTTTTTACCAAGTGACTTTACGTCTTCTGTCAAAATTACTTTCATTACAAGTCTCCTCCTTCTATCATCTCGTCAATCACCTGTTTTAAGCAAGCTACCGCTTCATCCATATCCGTATGGTTGAACTGCGCTCCCGAAGCGTTCATGTGACCGCCTCCGCCCAGACGTTCCATGATGATCTGTACATTGACCTCATCGATCGAACGTGCGCTGACGTATATTCTTCCATTATATTCGGTTAATACAAATGATGCCTTGATCTCACTGATATCCAGCAGTTCATTTGCTGCCTGTGCCCCGATGATCGTCGGGCTTTCGATGTGAAGATCCACACCTCTTGCGATGGCAAATTTATTATGATAAACCTCCGCGCTGCTGATGATCTCTGCTTTCGCTCTGTAAGATTCCATGTCATCACGGAATAATTTTCTTACCAATGTGATATCTGCACCGCATCTTCTTAAGAATGCCGCTGCTTCAAAAGTACGGACTCCGGTACTATTCACAAAGTTGTTGGTATCGATCATGATACCGGCATACAGGCTGCTCGCCTCAATCTTTGGAATCTTGATTCCGTCTACGATATACTGCAATACTTCTGATACCATCTCACATGCCGATGATGCATACGGTTCAATATAAGACAGCAGCGCATTGTCGATATTATCACTGCTCTGTCTGTGATGATCCAGAACCACGATCGTCTTGGTCGTCTTCAGAAGTTCCTCACATTCTGTCATCATCGGACGGTTCGTATCTACTACTACAACCATCGAATTCTCATCCGCCATATTCATCGCCTGTGACGATGTCAGGAACAGATCGTCCGGGTAATTCGAATCCTGTTCGAATAATTCATATAATGGTCTGAGCGATGCAGATACTTCATTAATTACAATATAAGCACGTTTTTCCAAAGCCAGTGCCGCACGGTAGATTCCCATTGCCGCACCGAACGCATCCACGTCTGTCAGCTTATGTCCCATAACAAAGATCTTATCTTTGACCGTGATAAATTCACGCAGTGCCTCCGCTTTTACACGCGCCTTTACACGGGTATTCTTTGCTGTCTGTTCACGTTTGCCACCATAATAAGTCACACCGTTACAGTCCTTGATAACTGCCTGATCGCCGCCTCTTGCAAGCGCAAGATCAATCGCAACACGTGCATAGTTGTAACTCTGCGCATAAGAATCAGAACTCAGTCCAAGTCCGATACTTAATGTCGCCGGGATTCCATTTCCGATATTTACGGATTTTACATCGTCCAGCAGGGAGAACTTATCTTCTTCCAGCTGTTTGAAGTAAGATTTCCGGATGATGATAAAATATTTATCATTCTCCAGTTTCTTAACGATTCCGTCAACCTTCGCAATATACTGGTTGATCTTACGGTCTACCAGTGCCATCAGAAGTGACTGTCTGACTTCTTCCACACTGTCGATCACTTCATCATAGTTATCAATGTAAACCAGCCCGGCAACCATCCTCTGCTCTTCGTTCTCTCGGATAATACGGTTAAATTCCGTAACATCCTGAAGATATACAGCTATAAAATATTCTTTTTCCTTTGGCAGCTCCATAAGCTGTTCTGTATCACTAAATCCTTCTACTGATACTCTCCGGATCTCTGCCTGATACTCTTTGTCATCATAATACACTTCCATTGTGACCGTCCGTTGGTCCTCTTTTGGAAATATACTCCGGTTCAATTCAGGAATGTATTTGCTGATATAAGCTTCTCCCTTGGGTTTACCTCCCAGGATTGCTTCAAATTCATCGTTCATCCAGATCGCTTTTCCATCATCCAACAGGATCGCATAAGGAATCGACAGTTCTCTCAGCAATGTATTCTGAACAATGCCATACTGTGCAGCAAACTCTACCAGGTCTTTCATAATGATGTTCTTACTGTAAAAATACAGTCCACCCACCATAATGATATATACGACTACAAATACGGCCATCAGGATTCCCGCTCTGTGATCCAGCTTATAAACCCACAAATCCATTGCTATGAGAAGCAGGGACATAATAGCCGGCCACTGGATGTAAAGTTTGAGTTGTCCTTTGAGCTGCACTTTTCCTTTTTCATTCTTCTTTTCCATGATTCTCGCCTCTGTGTGTGAGTATTTCTCACTCCTTTTGCAGTGCCTGTCAGTGATCTGATCATCCACTGCTCTTTACATATGTGGATATTATACCATTTATCCCCTGAAAAAGAAAGACGGGAAATCCTTAACGTTCTGTTAAGTATTTCCCATCATCCGGTGTTCATTTTTATGATTTATGATTCATATCCGTTTGGATTCTGTGACTGCCATCTCCATGTATCGGCACACATCTCATCCAGCCCTTTTTCAGCCTTCCAGCCAAGCACTCTTGCTGCCTTGGCAGGATCTGCATAACACATCGCGATATCTCCGGCTCTTCTTGGTTTGATCTCATATGGAATCTCTTTTCCACATGCTTTGCCGAATGCTTTTACCATATCAAGCACGGAATATCCAACACCCGTTCCAAGATTGATCACATCAAGTCCCGGATTGCTGAAGATATAGTTAATTGCTTTTACGTGTCCTTTTGCAAGATCTACTACATGAATGTAGTCACGGACTCCGGTTCCGTCCGGTGTGTCATAGTCATCTCCGAATACGCCGAGTTTTTCAAGCTTTCCTACTGCCACCTGTGAAATATATGGCATCAGGTTGTTCGGGATTCCCTTCGGATCCTCTCCGATACGTCCACTTTCATGTGCTCCTACCGGGTTGAAATAGCGAAGAAGAATAACATTCATATCTGGATTGGCCTTCTGTACATCCGTCATGATCTGTTCCATCATGGATTTTGTCCATCCGTAAGGATTCGTGCACTGTCCCTTCGGGCACTCCTCTGTGATCGGCATCTCCTCCGGACTTCCGTATACAGTTGCAGAAGAGCTGAATACAATATTCTTAACACCGGTCTGTTTCATAACATCCATCAGCGTCAGAGTTCCTGTTATATTATTACGGTAGTACTCTAATGGCTTCTGTACGGATTCTCCGACTGCTTTCAGTGCTGCACAATGGATAACCGCATCTACGCCTTCTTTTTCCAGCATTGCCTTCAATGCAGCTTCATCCATTACATCTCCTTCATAAAATGTAATCGTCTTTCCGGTAAGCTCTTCTACCCTTTTTAAAGATTCTTTAGATGAATTACAAAGATTGTCATATACAACCACTTCATATCCTTCATTCAGAAGTTCCAGTGCCGTATGACTTCCGATATAACCGGCTCCTCCGGTAATTAATATTTTCTTGGCCACAATAGTACCTCCTAGTTGTTACTATACTTTTTCACGATTTCGTTCATAGTATACCACTTTTGTTCCATATCTTCAACAAGCTTGAACTGGGTACGGCATCTGTCAAGATTATGACCTTCTCTGTGTATCCTGAAATATTTATCTCCCTGCAGATAATCCGTAAGGAAACGCATACCACATTCAAATGTCATCGTCTTTGCGCCCATCGGCATCAGCTCGATCTCCTTAGATGTCAGCTTTCCGCCACATCCTTTTAAAAATCCTTTTGTATACAATTCAAATAATTCCATACTGCAGGATACTTTCGTAAGGTCTGTCTCATCCTCCAGTGCCGTACTTGCACCGAAACGGATGGAATCTCCGAAATCATTCATCGCAAGCCCCGGCATAACTGTGTCCAGATCGATCACACAGATTCCTTTCCCAGTCTTATCGTCCAGCATAACATTATTCAATTTTGTATCATTGTGTGTAACACGAAGTGGAAGCTCATGCCTGTCCAGCATTTCTGCAAAACAATTAGCAATCTCTTCTCTTTCGAGAACGAACCGGATCTCTTTCTCTACAGAAGCTGCTCTTCCCATAACATCTTCTTCCACTGCTTTCTTAAACAGCGCAAACCGGTTTCTCGTATCATGGAACTTTTCTATCGTCTCATGCAATGTCTCCGCCGGATAGTCAGACAGCAGATTCTGGAAATTCCCGAATGCCACCGCACTTTCATAAAACTGCTCCGGCTTCTCTACCAGATCATAGGTACTTGCATCGGTAATAAATTTATAAGATCTCCAGTAATCTCCCGTAGAATCTATGTAATATGGTTTCCCATCAACCGCCGGGATCACATTCAATGTCTCACGTTCCGGATCTCCGCCATTTTCTATAATCTTCTTTTTCAGAAATGACGTTACTCCTGTGATATTCTCCATGACTTCTATCGGTTTTGGAAATGCCGTAGAATTCATTCTCTGAAGAATGACTTTGATTCTTCCCATCTCGGCAATCTCGAATATCAGAAGAAATGTATCATTGATGTGTCCGCTTCCGTATGGACAGTCCTTTACTAATGTTCCTTCATATTTAAAATGTGCAATCACTTCATCTCTTTGTTCCCGTGTTACAGGATTCATTTATTTTCCCTCCCAAAGATGCTGCGGGTACAGTCCTTCGTCTTTCATTCTCTGAATGGCTGCAACCACAACCGGTTTATCTTCTTTATAAGTTACTCCATACCATTTATCTGCGGATTTCAGTACCGATACTGTTGCTTTGTCTTCTGCGAGAAGATTACTTACTACAGTTGGCAGGAAATACTCGCATTTCATAGGATTCTCCTGCAGTCCTTTGTCAAGAAATGCCGGGAATCCAGCTTTGATCTCTTCTAAGATGCTCTTTGTAAATCCCCACATGTTCATAGATACCGTTGTATCATCCGGTACCTGTACCCATGTGTTACCGTCGTCTTCTGTGTATGCAACGCCGCCGTTGTACTTTTCGATTCTGGTACGTTCTGTTACGGATATCAATTCTCCATTCTCATTCGTCTCGCATACACCTCTGGATACATATCCGTTGTCCGTTACCGTATTGGCAAGATGATATCCGACCATTGTATATCTGTACTTATCATCATCTGCATGTGTAGACAGATAATCATAGATGAGCTTGAATGCTTCTACTCCATAATAATCATCTGCATTGATCACTGCGAACGATCCGTCAATCTCATCCATACAGCTATATACAGCATGTGCTGTTCCCCAAGGTTTTACACGTCCTTCCGGTACTTCATAGCCTTCTGGAATGTTGTCGATATTCTGATAAGCATATGCGACATCCATATATTTTTCCATACGTTTTCCCACATGCTCTTTGAACTCTTCTTCGATCTCGTGTTTGATTATGAATACGACCTTCTCAAAGCCGGCTCTCTTTGCATCATACATGGAAAAATCCATGATAATATGTCCGTCATTGTCTACAGGATCTAACTGCTTCAGACCTCCGTATCTGCTTCCCATTCCTGCTGCCATGATCACTAATACTGGTTTATTCATTATAATTACCTCCATGTCTTTAGGATCTTTCGTTTCTAGATTCATTGTAGTATAACTATTTCCAGAAATCTTTATCCTATTATTTTCTTAATTTGCATTATTTATGTGGTTTAATTGTTCCAGATAGCTGATGAATTTTTCTGCCATTTTCTGATTCTGTGCATTCACCATAATAGCCGCATGAGCATCATCATAAGAAATAATCTTCTTCTTTTTAAGCATATTATCTTCCGGAAAATCAATGGTTTCTTGAAAACCATCCTGTTTTTTGTACTCTTGATATACATCTTCTCTACAGATCAGTACATCCACTGCATCTGCGCCTACCAGCGTTGTCAGTGCTGTCTTTGAGGACAGGCTTCCTCCATCTTCCGGAATGTTCGCCTGTATCCGGATGATCCCGTCCTTTTCGTCAATGCCTGCGTATTTACAGAAATCTTTGTTCAATTCTTCTGCCTTCTGCGAATCGCCCCCTGTGACCGCTACATTCAGAAGAACTGTCGTATGTCTGCCCTTGTACATCGTACAGCCAAGGTAGATAACACCGATTATCACTGCAAGTATAACCAGCCATATCTTATAGTACATCCACAGATATTCTACCTTTTTTCCCAACGGCATTGAACCAAAATTTTTGTCCAAATATACTTCCTCCTTTTTCAATGACGACTTAGAAATGATCTGCCTGTTTGACGTCATATGTAAAATTATAACATATCTTTCACATCCTATATATAATATGTTACAATAGTTAGAGATTTTTATTATTATTTATTTTTATACGAGGGATAATTATTATGAGTCGTTTTTTCAATCCTGATAACCCTATTATGGAGTTCATCGCAAAAATATTTGATCTGATCCTATTAAACCTGATCTTTATCTTCAGTTGTGTTCCGATCATCACCATCGGTGCATCCACCAGCGCACTTTCCTATGTGACACTGAAGATGGTTCGTGGTGAGGACCCCTACATCTGGCAGAATTTCTGGAAATCATTCCGTCAGAATTTTAAACAAGGTACACTGATATGGGTATTTTCCATTCTGGTCTTTATCTTTCTTGGAATGGATTTTTACATCATCAATTCACAGAATACAACACTGTTTGCAGTGATACGCATTCTCCTCTGGTGTGTATGTCTCGTTGCATTATCTGTATTCTTATATGTCTTTCCGATCATCTCACATTTTGTGTGCAGTACAACACAGGCGTTAAAAAATGCAGTTTTTATGACATTCGGACACCTGCCGTATACACTGGTAATGTTGGTGATCACCGGACTGATCCTGTACTTATGCGCCTGCTCTGTTAAGACATTTGCTCTGGTCGTTGTGATCAGCGGGATCTGCGGATTCTCTGTAGTAGCATTTATCTACAGTATTCTGTTTGACCGGATATTCAAAAAATATGAGCCGGAATCCCCGGACAATATAGAATAATTGTAAAAACTATAAGAGACTATCCTGTTATTGACATAACGGATGGTCTCTATTTCATATAAAAAGAGGACAAGACCTGCTATCTCATCCTCTTATAACTATTCATATTCTAGCCCTTGATTCCTGACTGTGCCACACCTTCAATAAACTGTTTCTGGAAGACGAAGAACAATACAATAATCGGGATAACCGCCATTACGGCTCCTGCCATCTGCATTGGATACTTGGTTGTATACTGTCCCTGTAATGTCGAAAGAGCAGGACCAAGTGTCATCTTATCCATAGACGTATTAACGATCAATGGCCACATGAAATCATTCCATGCAAATTTCGCTGTAAAGATTACCAGCGATACGATACCTGCTTTTGTAAGCGGAAGCATGATCCTTCCAAAGATCTGGAAACGGTTACAACCGTCCAGCAACGCCGCTTCTTCCAGTTCCTTCGGCAATGACATAAAGAACTGTCTCAGAAGAAATGTTCCAAATGCACTGAATAAGTTTGGCAGGAACAATGCCGGTATCGTGTCCAGAAGTCCAAGACTCTGAACAATCCGGTACTGTGGGATCAGGAATATCTGACCCGGTACCATAAGTACAGATAACACCAGTACAAAGATCGCATTCTTAAACGGGAATTCGATTCTTGCAAATGCATAAGCTGCCATAGAGCAGAACAGCACCTGTACAACAGTTGTTACCACAGTTGATATAATTGTGTTCAAATATACTCTTCCAAACGGAAGTGCTGTTACGATAGATGAATACGCATCTGTCAGAAACTTCTTCGGGAAAATGGTCGGCGGTATCTGCATGGCCTCTCCGACTGTCTTAAAAGAAGTCAGGATCATCCACACAAACGGAAATACCGTGATCGTAATTCCAAGGAGAAGTAAGATATGTACAATTATTTTTCTTGAATTTTTACTCTTCATTTTTCTTCTCCTCCTCTCTTAATCATAATTTACCCATTTTTTCTGACCGATCATCTGGATCACTGTTACCAGCATGATTACTGCAAAGATCAGAATTGAAATTGCTGCTGCATATCCTTTGTATCCATAATCAAATGCCTGACGGTAGAATAACATAACAACCGTCTGCGTATTTGCATATGCCGGATTCGTTTTTCCGATCATCATATAAATGACATCGAACACCTGGAATCCACTGATGATGGATGTGATCATCACAAAGAAGATCGTTGGTGTCAGAAGAGGAATCGTTACTTTAAAAAATAACTGAATTGGTCCTGCTCCGTCAATCTGTGCTGCTTCGTAATAAGATTTTGAAATTCCCTGCATACCTGCAAGCAGGATGATCATGTTATATCCGACCGACATCCAGAGACCTACGATCATAACACTATATAATGCAATTTTCGGATCTGTCAGCCAGCCGATACCTTTTCCACCCAGTGCACGGATCACACTGTTTAAGATACCCATTTTCTCGTTGTAGATCCATTTCCATACCATGGCAACAGCTGCTGCCATGGTTACGGATGGTAAGAAATACAATGTACGGTAGATAGAGGTACCTTTAATCTTGGAGTTCAGAAGAGTTGCGATCAGGATTGATAAGAACAATCCAACCGGAACCGTAACTACAACGTACTTCAATGTATTTCCAAATGTTTTCAATACTTCGCCATCATGGAATAATTTCTGGTAATTTGCCAGACCGCAAAAAGTTGCGACATTAAATTTACTTACTTCGTTAAAACTAAACCAGATATTCTGGATAAATGGCCAGATATAGAACACCAGAAGGCCGAGGGTAACCGGCGCAATAAATATATACGCCGCAATCCAATCCTTCTTCTCTCTCTTACTCGCCCGTTTTTTCACTACGCCTGTTTTTGATTTACCTTCAGCCATATCTTTTCACCTGTTTCTTACTATTATTCCTGAAGTAACTTATCTGCCTGTTTTGTCAGACTCTTGCAGACATCTGAAAGTGATTTCTCTCCATTATATGCTTTCTGAAGTTCTGTTGCTTCCAGATCATACAGTTCTGCTGCTTTCGTACATACCGGAAGTGGATATGCTTCATCAGCGTGATTGGTATAAGCTGCAAGATTGTACTGTGAATTAGCTTCTGCAAAGCATTTCTGTGCATCTGTTCTTGCAGAGATTACAACACCTGTTTTTCCCTGGATTTCCTGAGCTTCTTTGCTTCCAAGCCAGATAGCGAAATCTTCCGCTGCTTCTTTATTCTTGCTTCCTTCAAATACTGCATATCCGAGTCCGTTGATGCAGTTGTCTTCTTTTCCGTTGAATGTCGGAATCTCTACACAATCAACCTTATCTTTGATTGCGTCATTGCTTGCATACTCTGGAACCATGTATGATCCGGCAAAGTTCATCGCAAGCTGTCCACCCTCGAACATCGCATCTGCTGTTGTCTCTGAAAGAGCTGATGCACTTGGAGATAATCCTTCATTGTACATATCGATCCAGCACTGGATACCTTCCTGTGTCTTAGGATCATCATATCCTGTAGACTTCTTATCATCACTTAAGATATATCCGCCATTTGCATAGACGGTCTGATAATACCATGTCTGGAAATCAACCGGGCAGGCAAACGGATATACACCGTCTCCAAGTTTTCCGCTGTCTTTTAATGCCTTAGCAGTTGCAACCAGATCATCATAACTCATATCATCTGTAGGATATGGAACTCCGCACTTGTCAAAGATTTCTTTGTTATACCACAATGCATTGGTATCAAAATCTTTCGGCACAGCATAGTTCTTCTTATCACGGACATAGTTATTAACCAGTGTCTCAGAATAGCTGTCCTTGATATCTGAGTCTTTGATCTTATCTGTCAGATCATCCAGGATTCCTCCCTCTACATATGAGTCCAGATGAAGAACGTTCAGCCAGAATACATCCGGGGCTTTTCCACCACTTGCTGCAGCTTCAAGTTTTGTCCAATATTCCCCACCTTTATATGGTGTTAACTGGATATTGATCTTGACATCTGAATTTTCTTTTTCATATGCCTTTACCATTTTCTCCATAGCCGGTCTCTGATTCTCATCCCAGATACCAAAATTTAATTCTGTCTTTCCTCCGGAAGCACTTTTGCCTTTACTTCCGCCACATGCTGTCAGCATCGTTGCACCCAGGGCTACACAAAGTCCCAGAGCTGCTACTTTTCTCATGTTCTTTTTCATAATGTTCACTCCTTCTCTTATTATTACAGGGTTACGTTTTATATGAAGTCTTCTGCTGCTCTGCAAAAAACACATATACTATATTGTTATCATATTTACCGGAATGTATCTATCTCAACTGCTTTTCCGTCATGCAGTCTCGAATATTCGGCTGCCAGTGCACAATAATGACTCTGAAGTGATCTGTCCAGAGATGTTATGTATGTACTCTCTGTCTTTTCTCCGCTTATAATATCCAGAAATTCCTCAACCATCTTATTGTCTCCACCGCCGTGTCCCGAAAAATCATCCGATAAAGCTGCTACATCGATTACTTCTTTCGTCCTTCCCGGATCGAAATACTCGATTACGATTTTGCTTTCCTTTTCATCCGGCTGCATATCTACGATCACTTCACCTCTGGTTCCCATAAACTTCGCATATCTGGAAGTCTCCGCTGTAAAACCACACATGGTAAAGCTCATCGTTGTTCCATCTGTCATATTCAGATTAACCACCTGATGATCCACTACATTATTGTTACAATGGAATACACATTTTCCATATGGACCTGTCTTCAGTGCTTCTATCAGCTTTTCTTCTGTTGGTCCGGATGGAACAAGCACATCTAACGGCCACCCTCTGTTACCTTGGCGGTAACCGATTCTTTCATGTTCCAGGTATATCTTTTCTGCATCAAAGATGCATTTTTCTTTTGCCTTACAGCCTTCCAGGCATCTGCCTGTACATCCTTCCGGTGCATGTTCCGGTGTGAAATAATTCAGATCGCCATAGGATGTTAATGATCTGCAGGTCTTTTCCGCCAGCCACAGATATAAGTCCATATCGTGGCAGCACTTCTGTAAGATCATCGGGCTTGTCTCATCTGAATTTGCCCAGTTGCCTCTGACAAAGCTATGTGCCTGATGAAACCATCCGACATTTTCAATCGCCATGATCGAGATCACATCACCTATCGTTCCTGCATCCAGGATTTCCTTCACCTTCTGATAGATTGGTGTATATCTTAGAACATGACAGACAACCACTTCTCTTTTACATTCTTTTGCCACTTCGGATATTTTTCTGCATTCACCCAGATCCGGTGAAATTGGTTTTTCAAGAAGCAGATGATACCCTTTCTTTAAAGCTTTTATAGCCTGACCCACATGTTGTCTGTCCTGTGTTGCTATGATCATCACATCCGCAAGTTTTTCCTCCTTTAACATGTCTTCGGCGCTTTCATAACAGTGTGACATCGGGACGTCATATTCTTCTGCCGTCAGTTTTACTTTTTCCGGATCAATATCTGCAATGGCTACGATTTTCATCTTATCCGGATATATTTTTGCAGCTTTTGCATAGGTATCTCTTCCTCTGCTTCCGAGGCCTGCAATTGCAACTGTCATCTGCTTGCTCATAACTTTTATCCCGCCCTTTCTTCATCCTTTGTTACTTCTATATTATAAGTCTGTTTTTCAAAGTCTACTGTAACCTTTGTTCCATCTGCAAATGTAGTTCTCTGAACCTGTGGATTACCATCTACCATTTCGTGGCTTACCATCTCACATTTTGCGACCTTTTTATGAAGGTCTGTGACAACTTTACATCTCTTAATGTCTTCCTCGATGTGCATCTTTACATTTCCATCAAAGGAACCATCAAAGTTCGGATATGCACCGTCACGGATCAAATAAGGTGCGCCGCCATTTAATAATGCATACAACATATAATCTTCTGTGTCATCAATCTTTTCCATCATCCATGGTTCGATCAGGCAGTCATGATATACCAGATTGAATAACGGTACCGGTACACCGTGTTTTGGGCTTCCTGGCTTGCGGAGCATGAAATCATATGGTGCATAGTGGCAGAACACAAGGCTTCTTGCGCTCCAGTCGCTGACTTCCTCTGAACTTGGAAGAATTCCTTTTGACATCAGATAATCAAAGCATCTTGCTCTGAAGTCATAGCAGTCTCTTCTTGTCATGCGGTGTCTTGGATTATTACATTCATCACCTTCATTGCAGGTGAACACATCCAGATAAGCACCGTCCAGATGGATCTGATTCTTTTCAATCTCCCGGAAATTACGTTTTACATAATGTGGTGCCTGCGTTGCGCACAGGTAAGACTGCTGCCCGCCAGCCCATCTCTTATGTGTCGGTATGGTTCCGTCTGTAAGTCTGCATGCATAATCTTCATCAAAGCTTTCTGCTGCGAAATAATAATCACGGTACTGGTCATGGATACCGAACAGGTCTCCCTGCTTTTGCATCGTGTCTGCCAGTTCTTTCATATCTTTCCAGCCGCCGGCTTCTTCGCAGGCCGGTGTATAATCCGGATGTTTGTTATCATATCCAGGCTCTGCCCATCCGTCCAGGTGAAGATATAATTTTCCAGCTCCGAGTTCATGAAGCTCTTTCATCTCTTTTGTTCTGACTGCAAATGGTGTCAGGTTGTTGTTCTTATCTGGATTCTCCGGATCAAAAAAGTCTGATTCCGGCTGAACGAATGTCTTAATTCCTTTATGGATGAAGCTGCATCCAATCAGATCATCTACAGAAGCAACTCTTGCAGCTTTTTCATTCAGCGTACATAAGTTACCCTGTTCTCTTACATAATCTCTGTAGATCTTACATGCATCGTTGTAATCTCCATCTTCGATCAGTGTATATCTTACCACTCTCTTATAATCCATCCTGCCGAGACTTGGCTCGAATCTCACTCCTACATGTGTATATGGTCCGTTCTCCGGATGCTCTGCCTGATATCCTGCATTCCATGGTGTTGTGCAGATTGCAATGTATCCGTTACGCCCCTTAAACTGTGAGAACCATGGCATATAACCGCCGGCTGTCTCGAAGAATCCATCGAATGGAATTGCTGTAAGCTCTGTCTCCCAGTCATTCGGGATCAGCACTCCCTGCTGCATATTCAGCAGTGTATACCAGTCATTTTTCTTTTCTTCTAACTCCATCTCTCCCGGCCAGAATACTTTTTCTACCGTAATCCCTTCTTCACATATCGGAACCCACTCAAAGAAAATGTCTTCTGTAGTTTCCTCAATCCATGCATAAGTTTCAAATGCATATGGAACTTTAGTTCCTTCTATCTCAAATCCGGCAAATGAACTGCGGATTCCTTTTCCGATTCCGTTCTGTACCAGTTCATGATGAATCTCCAGTGCTTCGTCAAAAAAAACGGTTCCCTCTTTACACTCCATTTTCGGACGGTAATCCTTCGTCCAGCTCCACTCTGTTTCCCCTTTACAGAACGAAAACCTTAGATCACTCTCGTCCATTCTAAGTTGTATTGCGTTTATCTTTATGTCCAACATATGAACCACCTCTCATTGGCAAATTCGCCAATTTTCTTGTTTCTTTTTGTTTATTATATTGTATTATGCACAACAATGCTTAGAGTTTCGTCCTCGCTTATTGTCATATTGTCCATATCCTGTTACAATATAAGCTAGGAGGACTGATTATGACTTATATAAAGACCAAATTAAAGCGTTCCATCGATATCGATGCGATCATCACTTTACACTATTTTGAATATATGAAAAATTTTGAATTCAAAGGTGAATCTCATAACTTCTGGGAGTTTCTCTATGTTGACAAAGGAACCATTGCCGTCCGTGCTGATGACACCTGGACTACTCTCAAAACCGGAGATATCATCTTTCACCAACCAAATGAATTCCATGCGATCAAATCCATCGGAAAAGACTCTCCGAATCTGGTAGTCATGTCATTTACCTGTGATTCTCCTGCCATGGATTTCTTTATCCGCAGGAATTTCACCCTGAGTATGGAAGAACGTTCCATGATATCGCAGATCATCACAGAAGCCCGGCAGACGTTTTCCACGCCAATGCATATTCCTTCTGTCGAACAGGTAGAGTTAAAAGACAATACACCGTTTGCTTCACAGCAGATGATCCTTCTCTACCTTGAATTATTCCTGATCACTTTGATCCGTGAACATCAGCCCACCGGGAATGTGTCCTCTGCGATGCACAAATCTTCTCCGGAAAAAGAATCCACAGAACATGAACGGCTCAGTGAAATTCTGAAATTTTTGGAATTTCATATCTGCGAAAAACTGACCGTCAGCGATATCTGCGATACATTTTCCATTTCCAGATCTGCTCTTCAGTCTCTGTTTCATGAACAACTTGACTGTGGCGTGATCGACCATTTTAATAAAATGAAGATTCAAAGAGCGAAAGATATTATCTGCGACGGATCCATGAATCTTACCGAGATTGCATATTTCCTTTCTTACAGCTCTCTTCCATATTTTTCCAAACAATTCCGGATCGCCACCGGGATGTCACCGTCTGCCTATGCCTCTTCAGTCAAAGGCATTACCGATGCCCTGCGGAACAGCAAAGAACGGGAACGTGATACATAAAAAGTGACGCAATGAAGTCCGGTATTCCGCACCCCATTGCGTCACTTTTTTTGTAGAGAGTTTTTTATAGATAATGTTACCGCATCTTAAAATTCTGCTTTTAAGAATGCTTCATAACACCTTACAGCCTCATATACATCAGCTTTACTTGTTGTCTCCCATGGTGCATGCATGCCTAACACAGCCACACCACTATCAATGACTTCCATTCCATATACACTCATCAGATAAGCGATCGTTCCACCGCCGCCTACGTCAACACGGCCAAGCTCTGCTGTCTGGAAGTTCACACCTGCTTCTTCCATAATCTGTCTGAGCTGTGCAATATATTCCGGATTCGCGTCATTGGATCCGCTCTTTCCGCCGGATCCTGTATATTTGTTAAACACCGGTCCGCGTGCCAGGAATGCTGCATTTCTCTTTTCATATACATCCTCGTACATCGGATCAAATCCTGCACTTACATCGGATGATAACATCTTTGAATTTGCCAGTGTTCTTCTGAGCACAATATCGTTGTATTCAACGCCTTCATTCAAAAGAACATATTCTGCAACTGCATTTTCGAAAAACCGGGATGTCATACCACTTGCTCCCGTACTACCGATCTCTTCCTTGTCTACCAGCAGACAGCAGGAAGTTCTTGCAACCTCTTCTGCTCTTAATATTGCGAACAGGGATGTAAATGCACATACTCTGTCATCCTGTCCGTATGCAAGGATCATGCTGTTATCCAGACCACAGTCTCTTGCTTTTCCCGCAGGTACAATCTCCAGTTCTGCGGAAAGAAAATCTTCTTCTTCGACATCATATCTTTCTTTCAGAAGATTTTTAATTCTTCTTGTAACTGCATTTTCTTCCTTGTCCTCCGGGCGGTTGCCGATCAGAAGATCCATCTGTTCCCCATCGATAAAATCTTTTGCCAGCTTCTCCCTCTGTCTTGCTCCAAGGTGCGGAAGAAGATCATTGATAACCAGTACAGGATCTGTCTCTTTTTCCCCAACGCAGACCTCTACTTTTTCTCCATTCTTCTTTACGATTACACCATGAAGTGCAAGTGGGATTGAAAGCCACTGATATTTCTTAACACCGCCATAGTAATGTGTGTCCAGATAAGCAAGTCCCTCATTTTCATACAACGGATTCTGCTTTACATCAATTCTAGGCGAATCAATATGTGCTCCCAGAATATTCATTCCTTCCTCTACCGGCGCTGTTCCTGCCTGGAAAAGTACAATGGCCTTCCCCATATAATCCATATATACTTTATCCCCTGCATGAATCTTTGTGCCGGCTTTGATCAGATCTTTCATATTCCTGTATCCCTCTGCCTCTGCCAGTTCAATCGTCTTTTTGACGCATTCACGTTCCGTCTTACCTTCATCCAGACATGTACGATACTGCGCATTCACTTCTTCCAGCTCCCGGATCTGCGCTTCACTGTACGTCTGCCATAAGTTTTTACGTTCCATACCTCTCGTATCACCTCATATTCTTTTATTATTTATGTTGTATTATAGACCAAGTGTTTCATAAATGTATTATGCTTTCGTCCAGTGAAGTTATACAATTATCCATCTATACCGATAAATATTTGTACAATCTTTATTTTCCCTTTACTTTTCAGACAACTCTGCGTTATGATGATATCAAATATGATGCAAATATTTGCAAAGGAGAAGCATTATGGCATATCATGGAGTCGAACTGCAAAATTCTATCACCATCGGGAAAATATTCAGTATCCATTATTTTGAATATATGAGTAATTTCAGTTTTGCCGGGGAATCTCATAATTTC
>ENA-OUQF01000960-OUQF01000960.1-human-gut-metagenome-genome-assembly--contig:-NODE-960-length-19277-cov-5.226771_pt1 | contig 19277 bp, 14 predicted proteins | sample MGYA00237947_ERZ548826 | MGnify/ENA primary metagenome ERZ548826 (study PRJEB26490, sample SAMN05194701) | human gut metagenome | biome: terrestrial biome; feature: human-associated habitat; material... | reverse complement strand
CTGCCAGTCATTGACATATAAACATGTCAATGACAGCCCCCTTTGCAAGGGGGCCATGAGTTCGGCCGCTTTCGCGAGACCCGACGTGAACTTTGCAGGCTATCGAATAACACATAAAAAGCGCGCCGGGGGCGCGCTTTTCTGCGTTTACATCTACATCTACTATAATCTTACGCTTCCATGATGCGCAGGATCTCCGCCTTGAGGCGGGCGAGGGTGCGGCGCTCGACGCGGCTGATATAGCCCTGCGTCACGCCGATGAGGCGCGCGGCCTCCTTCTGCGTGCAGCCGCAGCCGCCGTCCAGCCCGTAGCGCATGGATATTATGCGCCGGTCACGCGCGTCAAGCGACGCGACAGCCGCGCGCAGCGCCGCGGCGTCGGCCTCATCCTCCAGCGCGCGGGATACGCCGCCCTCCGCGGGCAGGGTGTCCTTCAGGCACAGCGCCGCGCCGCCGTCGTAATAAAGCGGCTGGTCAAGGCTCAGCTCGGCATGGCGCGCCTGCGCGCGGCGGAAGTACATGCGCATTTCGTTTTCGATGCAGCGCGTGGCATAGGTGGACAGCTTTATGCACCGCGCCGGGTCATAGCTGCGCACGGCCTTTATAAGGCCGATTGTCCCTTCGGAGATAAGCTCCTCCACGGGCGCGCCGTGGGCGGCAAAGCGCCGCGCGGTGTGCACCACGAGACAGAGGTTATGCTCGACCAGCAGCATTTTCGCGCCCTCATCGCCGCGCTGGGCGCGCCATAGCGCGTCCGCCTCCGCGGCGGCATCCAGCGGCGGTGGAAGAGCATCACAGCCGCCGGGGAGTTCCGGCGGCTGTATGTTTTTTCGTCCGTATTGCATGGCCCTGCGCGTCTTTTATGCGCGCGAGGCTTTTCTGCGTTTTGCGGAGGTTATGAGCCCCAGCGCGATCAGCAGCACGCCAAGCCCGCCCAGCACCGCGACCGGCCAGTTGAGCTGACCCGTCTGGATGAGGGAGGTGGAGTTGGTGATGGTGATGACGTTGCCGACGCGCGAGTAGTACGGCGTGTAGCCGTAGGGGATGTTATACTCCTTGATGCTCCAGTTGCTGGGCACATCCTTGAACACGTCCGTCCAGCTGTTCCTGTCGCTGAGCATGACGCGCTTCTGGAGAACGCCGTGTTCATCATAGGCCCCGACGAGCACATAGCCCGGGCGCGACTTTGCGCCCTTGTCGTTCCAGACCTTTTTGACGGTGATGTCGCTGTAGGTGATGGGCGTGTCGCCGCCGGTGCCGACGTTGTCGATGTACACGGTGCTGCCGTCGTCAGTGACGGTGTAGTGCGCGGTGTAGCCCTCCGGCACGGGCGCTTCCTCGACAGTCCATTCATGCTCGGCATAATCGGGCCGGATGGCGTTTTCGCCGACGCGCTTTTCAAAGGTATAGGTCCAGTTATTCTTCGCGCTGAGCTCCACCGTCTGGGCGATCTGCCCGTCGCAGAGGAGGTTCACCGTGACGGCGTCGGTGCTGTGGTCGGCGGCGTTATCCTTCGACCAGCGCTTTATGACGGTGATCTGGCTGTTGTCAAAGGCCTCGACAAGTATCTGCCAGTCTATCTCGCCGACGCGGGAGGCGTACTCGTTGCCGAGCGTCAGCGGAACGGACAGCACCACGCGCAGCGTGAGGCTCTCGCCGGATTTGTAGTCGCCAAGGGCGATGAACGCGCCGTTGGGGCCGTATTCGCCGCCGGCCTTGCCGGAGTAGACGACAGCGCCGGTATTTGCGTTCGTGACGGTGATGTCAAGCTGGTCAAGAAAGTCCAGCATGTCCGCGGCGTCCTTGCCGAGCTCCTTCGCTGCGGAGAGCGTGGCGGCCTCGGCCGTCGTCTCGTCATTGGGGAAGGCGTGCAGGGATATGCGGACATAGTCCGTCTCGGTGGAGGAATTCTTTATGGTGACGTCGCCGGTGACGCTGTCGCCGGGCATAAGCTCTTTGAAATCACTGCCGAAGAGATCCATGGAATTGAAGGTGGTGTCCGCGGCGGTGACGGTGACGCTGCCATGGGCGGCGTAGTCGATGCTGCCGGAGGCGAAGGCCGCGGCGGACAGCGCCGAAAGCAGCAGCGCGCACAGAAGGAGGGATGTGAAAAGCCTGACTGTCTTTTTCATGATTTTATCCTCCTTTACGAAATACCAAGCGGATTGCCCGGCCACGCCTCGTTGACGGCAGTGCTCGGCGTCGCCTGTACGGCGGAGGCGATCACCTTGACGGAAAGCGTATACTCCCCGTCCGCCGGGTGGTATGAGGTGCATGTGAGCAGGCTGCCCTCTGTCGTCCCCTTCGCATCCACAACGCTGTTATAGTAGTAATATCCGTCGCTGCCCGCCGTCCATCCGGCTCCCGGAATGGAGAGTGAATAGGTATAATCCGCGGGCACATTCGCCGCGATGTTGCCCTGTGCATCGACCCAGTTGACGATGCACGCGGCGCGGATATAGGCTGGGGTGTTGCCGGTGTTTGTCACGGTTACATTGGACTTCGTCGTGCCGTTAAAACTTTCGTTTATGGCGCAGGAAACAGTGCCGTAGCTGAAATTATTGTTCTCGGTCTGCGTGGTCTGCGTGAGCCACGCCACGGTGCCGCCCGCCGCCGCGCCGACCACAAGGATCAGCGCCAGCAGCAGCGCAAGCGGCCTGCCGCCATGGCGGCGGGCGCTGCGGCGGCGTGAGGGCGTCACGTCATGCGCCGGAGATGCGCCGCGGCGCGCATTGTCCATTGGCTGTGCGGAATGCTTTCCCTGATACATTTATGACTCCCCCTTTCTCAGTTGAACGGGTTGTTCACATAGGCGTCTCCGCCAAGCCACTTCCACCCGTCCGTCGAATGGCTTTCTTCCGTCTGGCGCACATTGTTGAATGTGACACTGCCGGGCTTAAGCGCGCTTATAGTCGCGCCGATGGAGCCATTGCCGGTGTAGCGCCAGCTCCAGCCCTCTTCCGTCACGGTGTACGTGCCGGGCTTGAGGTTTTTAATTGTCACACTGCCGTTGCCGCATATAACAACACGCTCGCTGTAGCCGTTCGGCCCGGTGACTTTGAACACGAAGCTCTGATTCTCATCGTTGGAATCTGCGCCCTCCTTTTTGATGGTGAGCTGAGCAACGTCATCTTCAAACTTGGCGTAATACGTGGCGGTCTCGTAGCCCATTATGGGCTTTTCTTCCGTGCCGTAGTTCTTAGTCTTGCCCGGGGTCAGCTTGTTGTCTTTGACCCATTCTTCGTCAACAGCATCATTATCATTGCAAGCCTCGTCCGTGTACCAGCCGACGAACTTATATCCGTCCTTCGCCTGCGGCGTGGAGCCGGAAGCCGTGCCGGTGATGGCCTTCACGGTCTCGCTTGCCAGGGTGACGGTGCCCATATCTGCCTCCACCGCGACATATTTTATCTCTATCTCATTCTCGGTGTAGTAGAATATCCGGACGTTCTTCTCGGCCTTATCTGCCGGGTCCTCTATGGCGATGTCGATGTACTGGTTTTCATCGCTTGCGAGGGTATAGCCGGGGATGTTCTTCGCGGTCTGGGTCACGCGCGCCTGATAGCGGGCTTTGCCCGTCTCGGCTTCGGCAAGCTTCTCATCCGTTCCCTGCTCAAGGAACCTGAACTCATAGGGGTACTCGATGCGGTCATAGTAGAGGTTCAGGACAAGGCCTTCCTCCGTGACGTTGGCGGTGAGTTTGCCGGCAACAAGCGCCGTTTCAGTGCTGCCCACCGCGCCGCGCACGTACTCGAAGCCGGGGATGCTTATCGGCTCTGCACTGTAGGACTTACCTATCTCGCCGTTCAGGTCGGTGGAGGACTGATACTCGGTATAACCGTCACCGGCGATGTTCTGCGTCCAGTGGATGACCTGCACGGGCGCATGTACCTCGTCCTTATCATAATAGAAGGTTATGACGTTCTCCGCCGCATTCACGGAGAGGACAAGGCGCTTCTGATACGCGTCGGGGCGATAGCCCTTGATGGTAAGGAAGGTCTCCGTCCAGACGGCGGCGCTCGTCATGCCGGTCTTTTCATCAACAGTGCCTGCTCCGTCAAAAACGTTGTTGCCTGTTGCCCTGTTGATATAGCGGACGGTGTACTGCACCTCCGGCATTTGCTTATACACGAAGGTGTATTCGTTCTTCCCGTTTTCTTCTTTTATCTCCATGACCATGGAGTGGCTGTTCGTCTTGGGATAATACCCGGTGCGGTAGTCCTCGTTCAGCTCATCCCCGGCCTTCGCGTCGAAGGTCTTGGTCGTTCCGGCAAGGGCCTTGCCCGTCGTGGGCGGGGCGATCTCGTTTCCGGCTTCATCCGTGTACCTTATGACGTAATCCACAAGCGCGTCCGCGTTCCACTTGGCGTACAGGTCAAGGTCGCGGTGGACGGGCATTGAGAAGTCAAAGGCCTTTTCCGTGCCGTTTTCATCCACATAAAACCAACCGATGAGTTTGTACGGGTCTCTCACAGGCTCCGCCGGGGCCTCCGCCGTGCCGCCGTGGGGCACGGTCTGCACGTTGCTGCCGGTATCACCGACGTTGACGGGCTCTTTCATGTCAACCGTCAGCCATGTTTTGACCCTGTGGGTCACGGGAACCCAATTGGCGTGCAGCACAAGGGGCTTTGCGGGCATGGTGGCGTTTTCAAAGCTGAAACGCTGCTGCATGGTCTCATCAATATACCAGCCGTCAAATTTATACGCGCCGGGTTCGAGCGTCGCGGGATATTCCGGAACAAAATACTCGCCGGATATGTCCGCCTGATAAAGCTTCGTGCCCGTCTTTACGGCGGTGCCGTAATTGATAAACTTCAGCTCATAGCTGTTGCGCGTGTAATACAGATATGCCTTGTTGTTTCTATCAAAGACTGGTACAACATTGTCTCGCTGTGTAAAGCCGGTTATGGGGAAATAGTCCTCATCATACGTCAGGCTGATGCCGCTGCCATTTATAGTGGTCGTATTATAGAGGTAATAGGTCTTTCCGCCGTCTGTTCTGGTTGTAAGTCCCGTGGTGACCTGTCCGGGCAAAACCTCAAGGTAGTAGTACCACGTGTAGGTATCGCCGCTCCACAGCGTCTTGGTCATGGTTATATCCTGACCGGGCATTTTTTCAAGGAAGGAATAATACTTGTCCGTTATGCTGGACTTGAAAACATAGCCCTGATCAAGCAGCGCCCTTATGGGGTCGTTCTTCCAGACATATGTGATATCCGAATCATACTTTGCTGTCACAGTGTAGCTGGCATTGCTGTAGCAAGAGTTGCTGTGGGTATGTTCCGACAAGCCTAATGTACAGCAGTTTTTACTGTGCCCCCAGTGTGACAAACTGGTTCCTCCATACTTACAGCAGGCCCTGCTGTGAGTATGCTCTACCTTCCCGCAGTTCAACTCTTTTGTGCCACAATCCGGGAACGTCAGAGTATAGCTGTTTCGCGTAAAATACACGTTCAGCACGGTGGAGCCGTCGCCCGCGACGGTGACGGTCTCGGCCTTGTCGGCGTTATAGGTGAAGTGGGCATCGTCGCGGCCGGTGAAGCTCTGGTTCATATAATCGCCGCTGCTCACCTCCGTGCCGGAGGCGACGTCTGCCGGTTTATACGTTCCGGCGACGCTGTATTTATATGTGCCGTCTGTCTCGGGGTCGGCGTTCTCGTACCAGAAAACGACGGTGAATCCGGCCTTATCCTCTCTCCACGTGGCCGTGAACTTGTCGTTGTGCGCGGGCACAGTCTTGGGCAAATCCTTATCCCAGCCCGCAAAGATGTACCCGGCCTTGGCCGGAGTGCCGACTGAGACGGGCGCGCCGTAGCGTGCGTAAATCGGCTCCACACCGTAGCCGCCGTCGAGGTCGAAGTTCAGCAGGTAATAATACCTGTCATACTTGATGTCTATAACGGTGCTGCCGTCTGCGGCGATGCGCACTGTATTGTCATACAGCAGGCTGTAGCAGCCATCGTACTTTTTGCTGAGGTCGCCAAGGCTGGAGACAAGGGCATTGGTAAAAGCCTTGCCCGTGGCAGTATCCGCAAGGGTATAGTCGTCGTCCATGGTATTCTGGACATAGTGGCGGACGGTGTAGTTGACCTCAGAGGGCTTGTATGTGACCTTATACGCCACATCGCCGTCTATATTTGTCACTTTCACCTCGACGTTGGCCTGGTCGGGGGCATAGCCGACTATGGCGGGGCTGACGACCGTGGCGGAGTAGCTGCTTCCCGCGGCAAGCTTGGCCGTCCACGGGTTGGCCGCCTGCTCGCCGTCCTCAAAGACGTAATTTATTCTGATGTGGTATGTATCGGGCGCGGGAGTTGGGGTCGCGTCGGATGCATCGCCCGTTTCCGCCGGTTCATCCGTATCAACAGATGAGAAGCGGCGCAGAGGGGCAAGGCGCAGCGCCGGGGCGCTTATGCTCCTTGCCGCCGTGGGCGCGGCCTCCGCGTCCTGCGCGGGTGCGGCGGTATTCTCTTCCGCGGCCTCCGTCACGGGGGCGGGAGATGCGGCGGCTTCCTCCGCCGGGGCGGGGCTGGGCGTGGCTTCTTCGCCGTCCTCTGCCGGGGCTTCGGCATCGGGCGCGGGGGCAGGCTCTTCCGCCGGGGTCTCATCGGTATCCTCCGCCGGCGCGGGCGTGGCCTCTGCCGCAGGCGTCGCGGTGGGCGCGGGCGTGGCCGCACCGGGCAGAATTATGACAGGCTCACCCAGTACATAGGCCTCGCGCACGACGGTGCCGACAGGCTCATCCGCAGCGGCGCGGCGCGCATACAGCGCGATATCGCCGTTCTGCTCATCCGCGGTGACGGGGCGCGCGGCGCTGCGCGCAAACAGCGCAAAACCGCCGCTGTTCTCTTCCTCATTGCCCGCCATGACAATCTCCACGGGGCTGCTGTAGGCCTCATTTTCGCCGTTTGTGACGCGGCAGCGCACATACGCCTTGCCGCCGTCCATAAGGCCGCACACCATGCCATAGCTGACTGTGAGCTGCGCGCCGGTCTGCCCGGCGATATTCGCCCAGACGTCATTCCCGGCGTATATCTGCCACTGGTATGCGCCGTCGCCGCCGGCGGCGGTGATGACGGCCTTTCTGTCCTCAGACACGGCCGCGGCCGCAGGGCTGACGGCAACAGTGCCGGTGCCGCCGTTGTCAGACACGCTTGCGCCCATCAGCGGTATCATGCTGGCCAGCATCACGACGCACAGGAGCAAAGCAAATATTCTCTTCTTCATGATCTACTCCTCCAAACTCAGGGCTGCTGGGCGGGCCATCCGGCCGCGTCAAGCGCGCTTGTGCCGTTGTTGGCCGTCTGCACTGCCTGCGCCGTCACGTTGACATTGACGCGCACGTTCTGGAAGCTGTTGTCCAGCCCCCCGGCGAAGTCAACGCCCGTCATGAGCCATTCCGTCTTTTCTCCGGCCTTCAGCGGCTTGCTATAATAATAGTATCCGTCGTCATTATAGACCCACGCCGCGTCTGTGCCGCTTATGCTTATCAGCCCGTCGGGGATGGGCAAAAGCTCGCCGCCCAGCTCCGCGGTGATCTCTATCCGGGCGCGCACCCATGCATCCGCGCCGTCGTTATTGACGATCTCGACGTACTTGGGCTGGGTCGTGCCGGGCATGACGCCCGTGACGGGTTTGAAGACCTCGCTGCGGTCTGCATCCGTCCATTCATCCAGCGCGATATCCACCTTGCCGGTCGTGACGACATTGTGCGCCACGGTCTCCGTGTTGAAGTACGCAAGCGTACCCAGCGCGGTCATGGCGGCGAATATCACCAGCAGCGCCACGATCAGGATTTTACGCTTCATAAGCATTGCTCCCCTCTTTATCATTCTGCGCGCACGTGGCGCGCGAAGCTTTTTTCTGTTTTCCGCTTTCCGCAGGGCATATGACGGCGTCCGCGCACGGGCGCTCTCATACAGGCTGCGATTCCTCCGGGGGAAGAGGCCGCTTTCGCGGCCTCCCCGCCGGGGTACGGTTGGAGAAAGATAGGTAGCTGATTAATAAAGTGAATTACGCATCAAATGCGGCAAAAGCTGCTTCCCAAGTATCGAAGCCGTCAATCTGAATAGCCTGAGCAACAACGTTGATGCCAAAGTTGCCGTTCTGAGCAATGCGCGTAGTCACATCATTTTCCGTCATTTTTGCCGGGAAAGCGATCTGAGAGAACATTGCGGACGTATCAGCACCGGCATTCAAAACCGTGGTGTATTTCAGGGTCGCAACAAAATCACTGGTGGGATGATCAGGGCCAGACATATCATAAGCAATGTCAACAAGCTCCCAGCCCTCACCGAGCGTATTGTTGATAAGAGCATTGAATGCAGCCTCCTGCGGAGCAGTCCAGACGTTATCGTTGTAGAGGCCCAGCCAGTTCATGCCGTTTTCAACGGTAACAATAGCGCGGATATAAGCACCGTTCTTGCCAATGTTATGGACAATCGGGTCTTTGGTCACGACAGCACCGGGGTAAACGTTATATTCGTTGCTGGTAACACGGTCGCCCTCGGGATCATTGACGTTGGTTTCATCAAGCTTAATCTTGACATCGCCCATCGTGAATGTATTTGTGGCGGTCTTAGTGTCGGTGAAGTATGCCAGCGATGCGCCGACGATTGCGGTTGCGGCCAGTGCCACGCAGAGGCACAGAGCCAGAATTTTTTTCTTCATTGGTTTTTTCCTCTCATATTATTATTTTCCGGCCTCGCCGGTGGGATAACTTAGTGATTACGGCGGCGTCAGGGCTGGGTGGTGCCGGTGGTGGTGTCGGGGATAGCAGCCCATGCCTTTTCCGCGTTGTCCATGCCGTCCTTCTGGATGGCGTAGGCCGTGATGCTGAGCTTCGGCGTCGTTGTCAAAATGCCGCTGATGTCTATCTTTGTGAGGGTGTCGCTGACGGTTATCTTGTTGCCCTTAAGCACGGGGAATTCCTGATTCGCGTCATCCGCGGCCACCTCGCGGTAATATACATTCGCGGGGATGCTGGTTCCGTCGCCCTTCGTCCAGCCGTCGGCTATAGCGTAGTTCACCTTGCGCACGGCATTCTCGCCCTCGCCATCGACGAATTCGGGCCAGTTCTCTTCATCGACCTTGACGAACAGCCAGCACGCCTCGGATTTGGCCAAAACCGTTACCAAGGGGTCTTTTTCGATATCCACGCCGGGGATTATCTTATAATCACTGCCCGTGTTTTCCGCAAGCGTGATGTTTATGTCGCCGTAGGTGAAGGTGTTGACGACAGGGTCAGTCTTTGCCGTCAGCCATGCGAAGGTCGCGCCCCCGGCCACGCCGACGATGAGCGCCAGCGCCAGCACAAGCACCAATCCGCGGATGCTTCTTCCTGCTTTCATTTCACGCGCTCCTTACCGCCCGGTACTCACGCGGAGAATTCCGCCCAAGCCGCGTCGGCATTTGCAAAGCCGTCGGCCTGAATCGCGTATGCATTGACGGTGATGGTCAGGCCCTCGATGGTGGCAAGCTGTTCCTTGGTGATGGAGCCGGGAACGGTGATGCTGTCAAACAGAGCGTCCAGCGCAACGTCAGCCGTGGGTGCGCCAACGGCCTCTTTGTACCAGAACTCGTATGTACGGGTGTTTGCATTCACGTCCTTCGTATTGCCCTTTGCGATCCAGTTGGCGGCATCATAGCCGTTGAAGATGCTGGTCAGGTCTGCACCGTTGGGAGCGAATATGGCGTCAAGCTCGTTGGCCTTGCTGAAGGTGACAGTCATCTTGACATAGCTGGTCTCACTGCCTGCAAGCAGAGTGACCATCGGGTCTTTGTTGTAGGTGTGGCCCGGCATGAGCTTGTACTCGTTCGCCTTGACGCGGGCACCCGACACAGCGGCTCCATTCACATCGACCGGAGCTTCGTCAAGCTTTATTGCGACATTGCCAACCGTGAAGGTGTTGGTGACCGTATCGGTCGAGGTCAGGTACGCCATGGTGCCGAACACCGTCGCCACAACGAGGATGATGGCGCACAGTGTCATGAGCATGGCCTTTTTTGCTGTTTTCATTTCAGAAAACCTCCTCTTTGATTTATAGGCAGCCTTGCGGCATTACCTTCTTCTTTTCCCGCGCCTCAATGCTTGGGCACGTAGGTCTGGTGCTTTCCGCGCGCGGCGCGCGCCTTCTTCTCCGGGGCGGGTCTTTCGCGCCTGGCGGGCGCGGCCTTGCGCGGCGGGGCGGGCTTCTCCCCGGCCTCCGGCGCGTCCTCTTCGTCTTTGCGCGGCTTTTTGTCGTCGGCAAATATGTCCGGGATGAATACCAGAAGCAGAAGTATCGCCCCGGCGGAAATGGCCACGTACATCCCCGGCGGGTGCTGCACGTAATTGGCGACATAGCCGAGATACGGGATGGTGAACACCGGCGTGCCTATCACGTTTTTATAGTGCACCAGCGTGCCGTCCTCAAGGTCGTTCGCGTCGCCCTTCGTGCGGAAGCGCACAGTCTGCGCGTCCTCCTCATCCGGCACGACGGCCACAACGCGGTGCGTGGCAATGGTGCTTTCGTTGAGCATGAAGGTGATGACCGTGCCGGGCTGTATGTCGGCGGTGTCTATCTTTTTGACGTATATCAGCGAACCTGTGTGATACGTCGGTTCCATCGAGCCGGAAAGCACCGTGAACACCTGCAGTCCGACGAGCCGCACGCCCACCAGCAGCACCGCCAGCAGCACCACCAGCGCGACAAGCACGGTGCTGGCCGCGTTCCATATTTTCTTCGCCGTCCGATTCATCCGTGCGTGCTCTCCTTCGCCCGCGGCCCTTTGCCGTGCAAGTATCTGTCTGGAAGCCGCGCCGCCCGTCAACAAGCACGAAGGCGCGCCGCGCGGCCTTTTTTGAGCCTTTCGCAGAGTATATACATCTACGAAAAAATTTCTGGAAATTAACGAAATCTTAACGCAAATTTGTTTAAACTGCGGCCGCGAGCTTTACATAATTTACTTGTATTTTTTGACGAACAGTTTTAATATGTAACTACCACGGCAAAAACACGTGATTTTTTCCAACAAAAAGACTTGAAATAAAAAATCGAATGTGCTAGAATATACCAAAGTGGTTTTGAGAGTTTTCGTAGATGTATATACTCTGCGAAACCCATATTTATCAAAATATATGGAAAATGTGATGTTTGCGGGGCAAGCCTCCCAAAATATATAAATTCGTCATTTTGACGAATAATATAACGCCGCCCGCTGTGCGAATTTTGCACAGTGGGCGGTAATTTGTCTTTTTATCCTGTTATTTTCTGTTGCATTTTCTTATTTGAGCGTGAACACCTGCGCAATGGGTGAGTCGGAGGACACGACCAGCGTCTTGTCGCCGCCGGTCAGGGATTTGCGCGCCATGTCCAGCGCGCGCATGAACTCGTAGAAATCGGCCTCCTCCGGCGTGTCGTAGGCTTCGGACAGGATGCGCATGTATTCCGCCTCGCCCTCGGCCTTCAGCTTCTCGCCCTGCGCCTGCGCCTCCGACAGAGTTATCTGCACGGATTTGTCGGCCTCGTTGCGGATGCGCTTGGCCTCGGCCTCGCCTTCGGCGGCGAAGGAGGCGGCGATGTTGCCGCGCTCGGATATCATGCGCTCATACACGGCGGCCTTGTTCTCGTCGGGCAGGTCTATGCGCTTGGTCTCTATCGCCAGAACGGTGATGCCGTACTTGTCAAACGTCGTGCCGACGTTTTCCATGATGCGCGCGGCAAGCTCGCCGTCGCGGCTGGATATCACGTCCTCCTGCTTCATCGAGCTTATCACGGTCTTAAGGCTGTTGTATACCACGGTGTCGATGCGGTATTCGGCGTTTGCGATGTTGCCGGACAGCGTCTGGATGAACTTCAGCGGGTCCGTGATGCGCCAGAGCACGAAGCTGTCGGCCACCATGGACTTCTTGTCGCTCGTGATAACGTCGCTGACGGCGAGGTCGTACAGCATCTCGGTCTTGGGCAGGGTGCTGACGGTCTGGATGAAGGGCAGCTTCATGCTCAGCCCCGGCGCATCAACTATGCGCACGACCTTGCCGAACTGGCGCACGATGCTGTATTCGTTCTGCTGCGTTGTGAAGAAGCAGCCGCCCATTATGCACACTATCAGCAGCACGGCCACTATCGGAAGGGCGATTTTCAGCGTTTTCTTCATCACTTATCCCCTCCCGTACTGATATCGGCAAATTTGTCCAGCGGCAGTGCCGTCTGCACGCCGGTGCTCTCGTCAAGTATGTAAAGCTTCATGCTGGGCAGGACGTCCTCCATCGCCTCATAGAAAAGGCGCTGCTTTGTGATGAGGGGGTACTTTTCATACTCGTTGAAAAGCTCGGTAAAGCGCGCGGCCTGACCGCTGGCCTCGTTTATCTTGCCCTGCTTATACGCCTCCGCCTGCTTGATTATCTCGTCGGCGTCGGCCTCCGCCGCGGGGATGACCTCATTTGCGTACTTTTTGGCGTTGTTCACCGCCGTGTCGGCGGACTGCTTGGCGGTCTCCACCGCGGTGAAGGCCTGCTGCACCTCATGCGTGGGCGGCTCCGCGTCCTGTATGGTGATGTTCGTAAGCTGCAGGCCGATGTCCTCGCTTTCAAGGCGGGCCATGACCTTCTGCTTGATGGCGGACTGTATCTCGCTCTTCCCGGTTGTGATGACGCTGTCCACGTCGTACAGGCCGATGGTGTCGCGGATATAGCTCTGGCACAGCATTTTCAGTATGCCCACGGGATCCTGCGAGTTGTAGAGGAACTTCACCGGGTCCGTCACGCGGTACTCCACGTAGAAGTCCACGTTCACGAAGTTGTAGTCATACGTTATCATGAGCGACTCTGCCTCCACCTCCGCGGAGCTGTCGCTGCGGTAGCCGAGGGGGAAGCCCTGTATGCTCTTGGAGACCTTCGTCACGTGCTGGATGAGCGGTATCTTCGGCTGTAGGCCCGAGGCGGAGACCGTCGTGGGCTTGCCGAAGGTCGTGATCACGGCGTACTGATCCTCCTTCAGCGTGTAAAACGAGTCGAGGATGAGCAGCAGCGCGATGACCACCACCGGGATCAGCCAGACCAGCTTCTTCGGCAGCGCGCCGCGCGGCGCGGCCTGTGCGCCGTCGCCCGGCGGGGGTGTGTGCGGACTTCTGAATTGCATTGCGTCGTTCCTTTCTTTTGCCCCCGGCCGGCACATACATGGTTTTGACGTGCATAAAACGCCCATACGTCCTCCGAGGGTATATTCTGTTAATCATTATACACGACAGGTGTTACATATGAAAGAGATAAATTGTAAACACGCGGGCAGGGCATATGGCATATAATATCCCCGGCTGACGCGCGTCAGCCGGGGATTTGAATACTATACTATTATAATAGAACGCTTACCCGCCGTAGCCGTACTGCGCCGCGGCCGCGGCCATGTCGGCCTCCGCCGCGCCGACGTAATACCAGCCGCCCTGTATCTCCTTCGTGCAGCCGAAGCCGAAGATGTCGTTATACATCACGTCGATATCGTTCACGGTGATCTCCTGCACGTATGGGTTGATATACTCGTTTATCATCTTCACCCAGTCGTACAGTATTATGACGGCGTAGCTGTACCCGTCTATCATCTTCGGCGCGTTGGGCATGGTGTAGAAGTTTATATCGTCGCTTTTGCACATGAGCGTCTGCCTGATGAAAAAGGCGATGTTGGCCGCGCTCAGGTCCGTGTCGAGCGATTCGGACAATATATCTATCACCTTGCCGACGTTGGGGATGTTGCCGAGGGTGATGAACTGCCTGGCGCAGTCCTTGAGGAACTTATGCTGCATGTCGATGCGGCCTATGTCCGCACTGGCGTAGCCCGCGCGGTAGCGCACCAGCGCCATGGCCTCCTTGCCGCTGAGGTGGTTTTCGCCCGCGGGGATGTCGATGTACATATCCTGCCACACATCGTCGTAAAACAGCGGCTCATCCATATATACGTCCACGCCGCCCACAGCGTCCACGAGTTCTATAAAGGCCTCAAGGTCAAGCTTGGCATAGCAGTCCACATCAAAGCCGACAAGCTGCTTGACGCGCTTTTTCAGCTCCGTCATGCCGTCCTTCTCCTGCTGCTGCGCCTGATAGCATATCGCGTTTATCTTGCGCATGTCGCCGTCCATGTTCAGCAGCGTGTCGCGCGGGATGCTGACGAAGTCCATTTTGTGCGCGTTGGTATCGACCTTGCCCACAAGGATGGTGTCGGTGTGCCCCGTCCACAGATCCTCGCCCACCAGCAGGATGGTATACACGCCGTCGTGCCTTTCGGTGTCGGGGGCGATGGCGCTGTCGAGCACGGGCGTGGGGCTGGGCGTCGGCGCGGCAGTCGCCTCCGCCGCGGTCTGCGCTTCAACCGGCGCCTCCGCCGCGGCCTTCTCCCCGGCGATGACGGGGGCCTTCTCCCACGCGAAGTACGCGATGAGCGCGCCTATGATGAGCACGGCAAGCACCGCGAATATTATGATAAAAACCTTGGATGTGCTTTTTTCTTTCTTGTTATGCATATATTTCGCCTTCTGAGATACATATGTCTCCGCCGCGGCACCCCGCCGCGGCCGGACAATTATTATATATTTTTACCGCCGAATAATCAAGTGTTTTGCGCATTCCCGCCGCCTTTTTGCCGCCGCGCAAATAAAAGTCGCGTGATCATGAAAAAAGTACTTGACAAAACGCGAAAAAACTATATAATAGCATATGCGTTTAGCGGGATTGTGTAAAGGTAGCACAGCGGACTCTGACTCCGTATGTGAGGGTTCGAATCCTTCTCCCGCTGCCAAAAAGCAGTTCGTCTACGGACGAGCTGCTTTTGTTTTGCCTGTGATGTGGGGCACTGTAAATTTCCCTTTACATCTGACATTCTGACATATAATAGTGTATACTACAAGTATGCAGTTGGATGGGTCTTCTGTCTGCTGCTGGGGCGTTTCCCGGCCATAAGCGGGAGATTTACAAAGGGGTTTCTCTTGACCAACAATTAAGACAGTTAAAAGAGAGTGTTTCGCCGCTCAGAGTGCGAGATTTAAAAGGGGCGAGTTTTCTTGCCCCTTTTTTATATGGAGAGATAATGACTACGCTGCTTTGGAAGCCGCCTGTGACTCATACATACACCAAGTAATGCCAAGCCTCATGCGATAAGCACAGGGCTTGGCATTATCTATCCTTTTTCCGTTCCGCGCTGTTTTACAGCTTCCAGCCGACGGCCTGCTCGCGGCCGGTGATGAAGTGGCGGTAGATGCCGTTTTGAACCATCAGCTCGTCATGCGTGCCGCGCTGGACTGTCCGCCCCTTGTCCACCACAAGTATCTGATTGGCATGGCGGACGGTCTTGAGCCGGTGCGCGATCATGATGACGGTCTTTTCCCGCGTCAGCTCGCCGATAGCCTCCATAAGCTCCTTTTCATTCTCGGGATCGACGTTGGCCGTGGCTTCGTCAAGGATGATGATGGGCGCGTCCTTCAGCATTGCACGGGCGATGGCGATGCGCTGCTTCTCGCCGCCGGAGAGGCGGCCGCCGCCGCTTCCGGCGCGGGTGTCAAAGCCGTTTTCCAGCCCCATGATGAAATCATAGCAGCCGCAGGCGCGCGCCGCCTGCTCCACCTCCGCGTCCGTCGCATCCGGCCGGCCCATGCGGATATTCTCGCGCACGGTGTCGTCGAAGAGGATATTGTCCTGCGACACATAGGCGACGAGCCTGTTATAATGCGCCGCGGAAATGCTGCGGATATCCGCGCCGCCCACGGTGATGCTGCCATCCTTCACATCCCAGAATGCGGCGATGAGCTTTGCGATGGTGGATTTCCCGCTGCCGGAGGGGCCGACAAGGGCGTTGACCGTACCCTCACGGAACGTGAGGTCTATCCCGTGCCGCACCTCCGCATCACTATAGCCGAAGCGGACGCCGTGCAGCGCCACAGCGCTGCCCTGCACCGGCTGCGCGTCCGCCGCAGGCTGCGGAAGCTCCGGCGCTGTCAGGATATCCGTCACCTGCGAGATGATGGTGCCAACCTTGGCAAGGTCGTCCGTGTACTTCATGCAGCCGATTATCTGCGTGATGAGCCCCATTGAGAGCACGACGACAAGCACAAATTTTTCCGGCGTAAGCGTGCCGTTTTTTATAAGAAGCCCGCCGATGGGCAGAACCGTCAGAAGCGTCGCGGGCATGATGTTTACGGTGCGGGCGTAGTTTTTTTATACCCCAGCATCATCAGCATGAAGAACACCATGCCCAGCGGAAGAGTGATGAGCGAGGCGAGCGCCATGCGCCAGTCCAGCGCGAAAAGATAGGCAAGCGTCGTCAGAACGACGACGGCGTTGCTGCTCATTTCCGGGATGACGTGCGCCAGCGTCGGCTCAATGCTGTCCACGCGCTCAACAAGGATATTCTTCAGCTCTCCCGAGCCTCTGGCCTGCACGTCGCCCTGCAAATCCGTCCGCAACTATGAACGCGGGCGCAGCCTCCCCGGCCTCGTCAACCTCGTCTGCCTCAGCTCCGCGCTGGGCGTCAGCATGGACGAGTACACTGGCATGAAAGGCAAATACAACATCCCGCAGTAAACACAAGAGAGAGGCTTTCGCCTCTCTCTCTTTTTGCGTTTGGCCATTTTCGCGGCCTCACGAAATTCGCCGCTTCGCCGCGCGTGAGTGCTTCATCACCCAATCCGCGGCTGCATCCCTGTTCCGCGGCACGCCCGACGAGGTCTTCCCGCCGTCGTCTGCCTTTTCGCTTGTCCGCACGGAACCGCTAAGCTGTGCCTTTACGGACGGCGCGTCTGGATAAAGCTCTGCGTATATCTTGTCTATCTGCGTTGCATAGTCCGGATTGTTCGCATAGCTCTTTGTGCCGCTCTTTGTAATGTTGTAAAAGTCGTTGAGCGTTATCCCGGCATAGGTCTCTTTCGCGCCCAGCCCCATGTTTGTCCACGCCTTTTCAACGTCGTCCTTGCTCACACGGCCGTTTTCGTCCGCGTCCTTCAGCTCCGCCGTCAGCGTCAGCCATTCGCCGAGGTTCCCCTCCGCGCCGTTGTTCTTGGCCACGGTCATGTATGCCTCCGCCCGGCGTACCGTGGCGTTCTGCTTGCCGCCGTCGTCGCTCTTCGGCATGAGCTGTGCGCGCATGGCGTTCAGTATCTCTTCGTCGCTCTTGCCCTCCATGCTGTTGTAGATGGATATCGCCTTTGCCGCGTCCGTGCCGCCCAGCGTCTTTTCGCCCTCCGCCACGGCCTCATGCGCTGAATACCAGTCCTCTGCCCCCATGCCCAATGCATGGGAGTACCGCAGCCCGGGCACGTTCAGCCCCTTGCGTTCCAATTCGTCGCGTACCGGTGCCGAGAGATCGCCGTACTTTCCCAAAAGCAGATCTATCGCGTCGTATGTGGCGCTGCCCCCGGTTCCGTCCTTGCCGTCTTTAAGTGCCTGCGCCGCGGGCAGATATTCGGATATCCCCGCTTTCGACAGGGCGGATATCGCATCCCAGCTATCGTTGGAGTACTCTCCGCCGCGTCCATCGACGAATTGTCGCTTTGCAGCATCAAGGGCGTAGTCGCGTATGCTCTTCAGCACGTCGGCTTTCTGCTCGTCGCTCAGCGCCTTATACATCTCCGAATCCAGCAGCGGCTTTGCCAGCTCATAATATGTCTGCCCCTGCACCTTCTGAAAGGTTTCCCTGTCCTTCCCGTTCATCGTGTACAGTTTGTTGTCGTATTCGATTTTGTACGGCGATACACTCAGGAAAAACGACGTTCCGCCGGTCGCGTCATACAGCCGGTATATTTCATCGTCCACAGCGTTCCGCTTCCCGCGGGTGTAGTTCGTCGGGTTCAGAAGCATGTTGAATGCCCGTGCCGCCAGCCCGCCGCGCGTGTTTTCCTCGCCCCTGACGTTGACGCTCGCCGGAAGCTTCTTTGAAAATCCCGGAGTGGTGGAAAGCACTTTTGCGCCGATGTCGTTGAAAACGTTTCCGCCCGTGTAGGTCGAGCGCACCGTGCCGTCTATTATTTTTGCTATGTCTCCCGCGAGGCCGGGAACGAGCTGTGTCGCGCCGCCCTCCATTATCGCGTCTATTATCTGCTGCGTCGGCTTGCCGCTTCCGCGCAGAACGCTTATGATGTTCTGGAAAAGTGACAGATTCAGCGTGGAATCGCCCGCCGTGTATATCGCGTTCATCAGCGCGCTATCCCAGCCCTCCTGCCCCTTTACGGCGTCGGCTATTTCCGCGCCGAATGCAAGCAGGCTTCCGACGGGCTGCGCCCAGTCGTAGGACACCCTGCCGCCTATGGAATATGTGCCCTGCCCTGTCGCCTTGTCCAGCGCGGCCTTGTCCTTGTCGTCATCCTCGCCGCCGGTTATTATGCCCGCAAACCTCAGGGCAACCCCAAGCGCGAGCATTGCGCTTCCTACACTGGCCTTTGAGATCACGTCTATCCTTGCTGCGGGGCCGTCAGTGCTGACCAGCTTTGCAAAGCCGACCGGGCTGTAATCTCCCATCAGAGACAGGATGTTCGCCGGGGTCGTGGTGAACGGGATGAGCACGTCAATTGCCGCAGACACCGCCGGGGAGCTGTTGCGCTTCGCCCTGTTCACGATATCTGCAATTACATTTGCGTTTTTGAACGTCGCCTCCATAGCGTTTGCCGTGGCAAAATCTATGGCTTCCTGCGTAATGCCCGCCTCGGTGGTTATGCCCTTCGCTGCGCAATATTGGGATAAGCTGTCTACGAATGCGGACTTTACAAACCGCGCGTCGCCCTTTTCAAGGCAACTATACGTGACCTGCCGCAGTGCCTCGCCGAAGCTGTCTATCTCCTTGCCGGTCATTTTGCTCACGGCCTTTTCTATCGCGCCGCCCTTGAAGATAGTCCGTTTTTTCCTCAGCATGGATTTCAGATCCCACTTGTTGGACTGCCCGTTTATGTCGGCCTTGTTCGCCTCGTAGTAGTCTCTCGCAAGCTGACGTTGCTCCCTGCTTGCCCAGCCGCGCGTTCTGTCGGCTTCTTTCATCCGCCCGGTCTTTGCCAGCGCGCTCTGGATGCCGATGCTCAGTGTCTCCGCGCCCTTCCGCAGCCCGACCATTGGCACGTTGGAGACAAAGTTTTTTATCTGCGTTTTCGGGCGCAGCAGCATGTTTATCCGGCGTATCTCTGTCAGCTTTTCAAGCACGGACGACGGCATTTCTTTGCCGAGGCGCGTCGCCACCTTTTCATATATCCGCTCGTATGCGCCGCTTTCTGTGAAGTCTGTGGAAAGTATCTCCTGCGTCTCTGCCTCGGTGAGTTCCGCTCTCCATTTT
>ENA-OUQF01000959-OUQF01000959.1-human-gut-metagenome-genome-assembly--contig:-NODE-959-length-19312-cov-5.331100_pt1 | contig 19312 bp, 15 predicted proteins | sample MGYA00237947_ERZ548826 | MGnify/ENA primary metagenome ERZ548826 (study PRJEB26490, sample SAMN05194701) | human gut metagenome | biome: terrestrial biome; feature: human-associated habitat; material... | reverse complement strand
CCGTGCCGCCCGCCTCGATGGCGGTGACGACCGACGAGGCTGTGCTTTTGAGCATCTGGGTCTTGATCTGCTTATAAAAGCTCTCGAGCAAAACGATCTGCAATATCCAAAGCACTGCGATGAGAAAGAGCGCAAAAGCCATAAAGCCGCGAAAGACCCCGCTGTTCAGGCTTCTTTGCCTGCGCGCTTTATCCGTTGTTTGCCGCTTCAAAACGATAACCCACTCCTCTCAGAGTAACGATATAGGAGCTGTATTCGCCGAGATTTTTGCGAAGAAGCTTGATGTGCGTATCGAGCGTGCGGTCGTCACCGAAAAAGTCGTATCCCCACACGTTGCTGATCAGTTTTTCTCTTGTCAGCGCGATGCCGCGGTTTTTGACAAGATAGAAAAGAAGGTCGTATTCCTTCGGGGTGAGATCGACGTTTTTTCCGTCGATCGTGACCATGCGGCCCGTAAAATCGATACAGAGCCCGCCGATCTTGACCACTTCTCCCTCACTTCTGCCCGAGCGCTTGATGACGGCGGCGACGCGCATCATCAATTCCTTCGGCGAAAAAGGCTTTACGACATAGTCGTCCACTCCGACCTCAAAGCCGTGAATGCGGTCATATTCCTCACCGCGTGCCGAGAGCATGATAACGGGCGTGGAACAGCTCTTGCGGATCTCACGGCAAACCGAAAAACCGTCAAGATCGGGCATCATGATATCGAGAATGATAAGATCAAATTCCTTTTCGCGGCAAAGCGAGATCGCCTCAAGTCCCCCCGACGCTTCGGTCACTTCGTGTCCTTCAAATTCGGCGTATTTTTTGATGATTTCGCGGATCTTGGCTTCATCATCCACAACCAAAAGCTTGCTCATGGCGCTTTTTCCTTTCTGTATATGTCTTTCAGTATTTTCCCACTTTATATTAACGAAATTGTAGGCTTTTAATGTGAATCCTGTGTGAAAGCCGAATGAAAAAACAAAAAATCTTTTGAAGAGCCTTGTGCGAAGAGCATTGTGTGCTTGACATCCGACGAAAAATCGTTTATAATAATCGATAATAGGATATTTATGGGTAAAGCTTTACTTTCCTCGGAAAGGAGTGCAAATATATGGCAATAAAACCGCGTATACTGGTCGTGGGCAGTGCCAATATCGACTTCATCGCCAACACGGAACGGGTTCCCGCCGCGGGTGAGACTTTGCTTTCGCGCGGCAATTACGAATTTGTTCCCGGCGGAAAAGGTGCGAACTGTGCCGTTGCCGCCGCCCGTCTCGGCGCGGATGTCGTCTTTTGTACCCGCGTCGGAAACGACACCTACGGAAAAATGCTCTCGAAAGTATATTCCGACGAAAAGATCGACTGCCGCAGCGTCATCGTCGACAAAAAACTCCCGACCGGGCTTGCCGCCATCCATGTGGAGGCAAGCGGCGCCAACCGCATAACCGTCTTTCCCGGCGCCAACTCCGCTGTGAGCCGCGCCGATGTCGAGGACGCTTTTATGTCGTATCCCGACGCGCTCTTAACGCAGTTTGAGATTCCGCTCGACACGGTTTATTATGCGATAAAGCAGGCGAACGAAAACGACACACCCGTCATTGTCGACGGCGGTCCCGTGCCTGCCGAGCTTGATTTTTCCGCGCTCGGAAAGCTGACGGTCTTCTCGCCCAACGAGAGCGAGGCCTATGCCTACACGGGTATCCGTCCCGTGGACGCCGACAGCTATATCCGTATTTGCCTTGACCTTTACTCACGTATAAACGTCGATTACATCGTTTTGAAGCTCGGCGAAAAGGGCTGCTACGTATACGACGGTCATTTCGGAGAAGCCGTTCCTTCTTATCGCGTAACGGCGGTGGATACGACGGCGGCGGGCGATTCCTTTACGGCGGCTTTGACATACGAATTTCTCCGTTCCGGCAACATCCGCAGTGCCTGCCGTTATGCCAACGCAGTGGGCGGTCTTGCCGTGACAAAATGCGGCGCGCTCCCCTCGCTTCCCACCGAAAAAGAGGTTTTGGAGTTTATTAAGCAAAACAGTTGATTTTCAAAAGTTATTAAAACAAAGGATGGATCACTATGCCGAAGTACAACCGTATTTTACTCAAGCTTTCCGGAGAAGCTCTTTCAAAGGAAGCGGACGGGATTTTGAATTTTGATTTTATCGCCGAGGTCGCCGCATCGGTCAAGCGTTGCGCCGAAGAAGGCGTAAAGATCGCCGTCGTTGTGGGCGGCGGCAACATTTGGCGCGGTAAAACGGGAACACAGATCAGCCGCACCCGTTCCGACCATATCGGAATGCTCGCGACCGTTATCAATTCGCTGGCTTTGGCGACGGGCTTTGAAAACGCGGGGCTTTCCGCCAAGGTCATGACCGCCATCCCCATGCAGCAGATCGCCGAGCCGTATGTGCGCGACCGCGCCATGGAATATCTCGACGAAGGGAAGATCGTCATCGTCGCCTGCGGTTCGGGCAACCCCTTCTTCTCGACCGACACCGCCGCGATTCTTCGCGCCGTCGAGCTTTGCGCCGACGCCGCTCTCTTTGCCAAGAATATCGATGCGGTCTACACCGCCGACCCGAAGAAGGATCCGACGGCAAAGAAGCTCGACCACATTTCGTACGACGACATTTTGAAAAACGACCTTACCGTCATCGACAGCACCGCCGCGGCAATGGGACGCGAGAACGATCTTTCACTCCTGCTCTTCGGTCTGAACGATCCCGAAAATATTTTGCGCATCGTGAACGGCGAAAAGCTCGGAACGATCGTAAACAACGAGCGCTGAAAACGAAAGCATTTTTTTTAAATACAATTTTACACACCGTATACAAAGGAGAAAAACGACATGGTACTCAACACAAAAGAATTCGAAGACAAGATGAAAAAATCCCTCGCGGCTTATGAATCCGAACTCGGCACCATCAGCGCGGGACGCGCAAATCCCCAGGTGCTCGACAAGATTACGGTCGATTATTACGGTTCGCCCACTCAGATCAATCAGGTCGCCGAAGTAAAGGTTCCCGACGCGCGCACCATCGTTATCTCTCCGTGGGACAGCTCGCTTTTGAAAGCGATCGAAAAGGCGATCCAGGTCGCCGATATCGGTCTTGTCCCCCAGAACGACGGCAAGGTCATCCGCATCGCTTTTCCCCAGCCGACCGAGGAACGCCGCCGCGAGCTGACAAAGCAGGTATCGAAGCTTGCCGAGGGCGCAAAGGTCGCTCTGCGCAACATCCGCCGCGAAGCAAACGACAAGGCAAAGGAAATGCAGAAGAAAAAGGAAATGACCGAGGACGAGCTGAAGACCACCGAAAAGAACGTTCAGGATCTGACCGAAAAGTATTCGAAGGACGTGGATACCGTCACCGATAAGAAGAACAAAGAGATCATGGAAATCTGACCATGGGACTTTTTTCGGATAAGAATCATCTTGACGAACATCTTTTGCCGAAGGTGCTTCCGAAACACGTTGCGTTCATCATGGACGGAAACGGCCGTTGGGCGAAAAAGCGGGGACTTCCCCGCACGGCGGGACACAGCAAGGGTGTCAAAACCTTTGAGGATGTCGTGGAGATGTGCTTTACAGCCGGCGTCGAAACCGTTACGGTTTATGCCTTTTCCACCGAAAACTGGAAACGTCCCGATTCGGAGGTTCGTTACATCTTAAAGCTGATGGACGATTATCTCGACATTTGCGTGGAGAAATGCTTGAAAAAAGGAATTCGTCTGCGTATCATCGGCGACAAATCCCATTTTCCTCCCGAAATGGTTCAAAAAATGGAGGAGGGCGAGGCAAAAACCGCGCATCTGCATTACAATCTCAACGTGGCTGCCAATTACGGTGCCCGCGCCGAGATCTGCCATGCTGCAAACAAGCTGATCGCCGAGGGAAAAACCGAAATTTGCGAAGATGACATTTCCTCGCATCTTTACACCTCTCCGGTCGGCGACCCCGATCTCATTATCCGCACCGGAGGCGAAATGCGCCTTTCCAACTTTCTTCTGTGGCAGGCGGCGTATGCGGAGTTTTACTTCACCGACACCTACTGGCCCGATTTCGGAAAGAAGGATCTATATAAGGCGTTTCACAAATTTGGCAAGACCCGGCGTCGCTTCGGCGGGCTGTGAGCGGAGGTTTTATGAAACAAAGGGTTCTTACCGCCATCGTACTTTTGCTGATCTTCATCCCGATCCTTATTTTTTCGGGAACGCCCGTCTTTAACATCGCGGCGGCAATATGCTGTTTTCTCGGCGTATACGAAATGCTCGGCTGTGTCGGGCTGCGAAAGCATCTGTTTCTCACGATTCCGTCGCTGCTTTATGCTGCGGCGGGACCGCTTCTTGCCCGCACCCGCTTTGCGACGGCATACGGCGTGCTTTTGAGCATTACCGTTGTATATCTTATGTACCTCATGTTCATTCATGTCTTTAAGGTCGACAAGATTCGCACCGCCGACATCGGCGTCGTCTTTATGACGACGGTGTACATCACCGTTTCCTTTACGAGCATTATCCGTCTGCGCGACGTGAGCTCGATCGGGCGCTATATTTACATTTTCATCTTCATCGGCGCGTGGGTCACCGACATTTTCGCCTATTTCGGCGGACGGATCTTCGGAAAACACAAGCTTTGCCCGTCGGTAAGCCCGAAAAAAACGATCGAAGGGTCAATATGCGGTATACTTTTTTGTTCTGCCGCCTTTGTTCTCTACTCGATGTGGGTCGCGCACGAGCTTTCGGACATAACGCCGAATTATCCGATCATCGCACTGATCGGCGCGTTTATTTCCGCCGTTTCGCAGCTCGGCGACCTTACCGCCTCGACAATAAAGCGCGATTACAAGATCAAGGATTACGGTAAAATATTCCCCGGTCACGGCGGCATTCTCGATCGGTTTGACAGCATTTTGGCGGTCGCGCCGTTTTTGTTCATTCTGACGGGAAACCCCGATTTCATCAGCATTTTTAACCGAATTTTATAATTTTTCGTTTTGAGAGAAGTCCTTTTTCGGGATTTCTCTCAAGCCGTATATGCCGCTTTTTTCGGCATTTTCGAAAGGAACGCTCCTATGGAAACAAAGTCTCTTTGCATTTTGGGCTCGACCGGCTCGATCGGAACACAGGCGTTGGAAACAGCGGCGCACCTCGGGCTTTCGGTTCGGGCGCTTTCGGCACAAAGAAACACGGCACTTTTGGAAGAGCAGATTCGGCGCTTTCACGTTCCGCTTTGCGCCGTCGCCGACGAAGAAGCGGCAAAAGGATTAAAGATCGCCCTTGCCGATACTTCCTGCCGCGTTCTTTCGGGAAAGGACGGCGCCGCAGCTCTTTGTGAGGAAAGCGACGCCGACACGGTGCTCAATTCGATTATCGGTTTTGCGGGACTTGTTCCGACTCTTCGCGCGATTGCGGCAAAGAAAAATCTCGCCATCGCCAACAAAGAAACGCTCGTCGCGGCAGGCAGTATCGTCATGCGCGCCGTAAGAGAAAACGGCGTTCGGCTTTTGCCCGTCGACAGCGAGCACTGTGCGATCCATCAATGTATCGGCGACCGACGAAAGGACGAGATCGACTGCCTTATTCTGACCGCTTCGGGCGGACCTTTTTTCGGAAAGACCAAAGAAGAGGTCGAAAACGTTCCGCCCTCGGCGGCGCTTCGTCACCCCAACTGGTCGATGGGGCGCAAGATCACGATCGACAGCGCCTCTATGGTCAACAAAGGGCTGGAACTCATGGAGGCGATGTGGCTTTTTGATATGCCCGCCGACAAGATCGAAGTTTTGATTCACCGCGAAAGCATCGTGCATTCGATGGTGCAATTCAAGGACAGCTCGGTCATGGCACAGCTTGCCGTGCCGGATATGCGGCTCTGCATTCAATACGCTCTTACGGGCGGAGCAAAAACGGACGGATTGACGCCGCGCCTTTCGCTTGCCGACGTGGGAAAGCTTACTTTTTACAAGCCCGACGACGAGGTTTTTCCGAGTGTTCTTTTGGCGCGGCGCGCAGCCGAACGCGGCGGCGTTTCGCCGTGCGTCTTTAATTCGGCGAACGAAGCGCTCGTTGCGCTGTATCTTGACGGAAAGATTCGCTTCGGCGAGATCTTCACCTATCTTGAAAAAGCGCTGGATACGCTTCCGAGCGGAAGCCGAGAGCCTGCCCTTTCGGACATTCTGGACGCCGACCTTGCGGCGCGCGAATTTATCGCACGGACGGTAAAAACGAGAAGCGTAAAGTAAAAGCGCGGCTTTTTGCATACACTGTTTTGTAAATCGTTTTCTTTTCCGAATGGGAGAATTCTATGTTCATTTCCGTTCTCATCGCCGTTTTGTTTTTCGGCATTATCATTTTTCTTCACGAATTGGGACATTTTCTCGCCGCGCGCCGCTTCGGCGTGACGATCTTCGAGTTTTCGGTCGGAATGGGACCGAAGATCTTTTCGAGGCGCTCACGAAAAAGTGCGGTTTTATATTCGCTTCGTGCGCTTCCGATCGGCGGTTATGTCCGCATGGCGGGCGAGGACGAAAGCTCGGACGATCCCGACGCTTTTTGCAACAAGGGAAAATTTGCCCGTTTTGTGATCCTTTTCGCCGGGGCATTCATGAATCTTCTTCTCGGCTTTCTCTTAATGCTTCTTTGCGTTTCCTTTTCAAAAGGACTTTATTCCAACACGATCGACCGCTTTTTGGCTACGGACGAAAACGGAAACGCCGTGACCGAATATCGCGGACTTTGCGTCGGCGACGAGCTTTTGAAAGTGGACGGAACGCGGCTTTTTGTGCGCTATGATACGCTTTTTGCCGCCATGCGTTCCAAGGGCGAACCGGTAACGCTCACCGTGCGGCGCGGCGGAAGTATCGTTGAGATCGAAGATTTTCCTTTTCCGAAGACGACCGAAGGCGGAGAGGTATACGGAGACGCGGGCTTTTTTGTTCCGACGGTCAAAGAAAAGACGCCCTTCACCGTTTTGCATGACACGTTTTTCCAAACCGCGTCGGTTATACGGACGGTTTATTTGTCAATACACGATCTTATCACGGGCCGTTTCGGCACCGAAGCGGTCTCGGGTCCCGTCGGCGTCGTGACCGAGGTCAGCGAGAGCGTGCGATACGGGTGGCGGTCGCTTTTGTTTCTGATCGCCATGATCACGATCAATATCGGCGTTTTTAACCTGTTGCCCTTCCCTGCTCTCGACGGCGGACGGATCGTTTTTCTTCTGATCGAAGCGCTCATCGGACGAAAGGTCGATCGGCAAGTCGAGGGTATTGTCAATTTTGCGGGGCTTATGTTGCTGTTTGCGCTTATGTTGTTTGTCACCTTTAAGGACATCTTAAAGCTTTTTGCTTAAGTTTACGAGGAAAACAGAATGAAAAGAAGAAAGTCAAAAGAAATAAAAATCGGCTCGGTCAAGATCGGCGCCGATCATCCGATCGCCGTTCAATCGATGACCTTTACAAAAACCGCAAACGCCGCCGCGACCGTCGAGCAGATCCTCTCGCTCGAGCGCGCGGGGTGCGACATTGTGCGCTTTTCGGTTCCGGACGAAGAGTCGGCGAAAAGCATTTCGTATATTAAGGAGCACACACACATTCCGCTGGTCGCCGACATTCATTTTAATTACAAGCTCGCCCTTGCGGCGCTTGAACGCGGAATCGACAAGATCCGCATAAATCCCGGAAACATCGGCTCGCCCGAACGAATAAAAGCCGTCGCCGACGCTTGCCGCATGCGCGGCGTGCCGATCCGCATCGGCGTGAACGGCGGGTCGCTTGAAAAGCACATTTTGGCAAAATACGGCTCTCCCACCCCCGAGGCGCTTTGCGAAAGCGCACTGTATCATGTGCGTCTTTTGGAGCAGTTTGATTTTACCGACATTGTGGTCTCCATCAAGTCCTCCGATGTTGCCGATACGGTGCGCGCCAACCGGCTTTTTGCCGAGAAAACCGATTATCCTCTGCATCTCGGCGTGACCGAGGCGGGGACCGAACGCATGGGGATCATTAAGTCCTCGGCGGGAATCGGTTCGCTTTTGCTGGACGGGATCGGCGATACGATTCGCGTCTCGCTCACCGACGAGGTGGAAAAGGAGGTTGCGGCGGCGCGGGATCTTTTAAAGGCGCTGGAACTTCGCGGCGGCGTAAACATCGTCTCCTGTCCCACCTGCGCCCGTACCAATATCGACGTTATCGGGCTTGCCACGCGTCTGCACGCGCTTTTGGACGACTGCGAAAAGAACATCAAAGTCGCCGTCATGGGCTGTGCCGTGAACGGTCCCGGCGAGGCAAAGGATGCCGACATCGGCATTGCCGGCGGCATGGGCGAAGCGCTTTTGATAAAGCACGGCGAGATCGTCGGAAAAATTCCCGAAGACCGCGTGATCGAAACGCTTATGGCGGAGATCGAAAAGCTGTAGACCCAAAGGACAAAAAAGAGAAAAAAGGAATCAAAATGGCAAAAAGCTTTCTTGAAAAATTCAATAAATACAGTCCCGAGTATCTCGAGAAAAACGCCTGCGGAAAAATCGTCTCCTACACCGTAAAGCTCGATCAGGCCGCGCGCAAGATCTGGTGCGACGTTTCTTTTTCCGACTATGTTTCTTTTGCGGTCATAAAGAGCATGGAGGAGGGTATCGAAGAGGCATACGACTTAAATTTCATGCGTCTTTGTCCGCACTTTTCGCCGAAGGATTATTCTCTTTCTCATTTTCCCGACATCCTTTTGGAGCTGAAACGCCGAAGCCCTATGGGATACGGCTTTTTTGACGACGCCAAGATCACCGAATCGCTCCACGCCGTTCCGTATGAAAATGAGACCGACGTCGTAAACGACCGCGACGAAATGATCGCAAGCTTAAAAGAATCCGAGGACGTCCTAAAGATCGAGCTTCACAACGGCGGAAAAGCGCTGTTGGAGGTTGCGGGCTGTGACCGCGCTCTTTCGGAAATTTTGTCCGATTGGTTCGGCATATCGCGCCGCATTTCCTTTGACGGGAAAGTCGCCATGACGCTCGACGATCTCGAATCGCTCATTCCCCCGCCGACCGTTGATCCTTCCGCCTTTATTCGGCGCGATCCCCCGCCCGAAGCCGCGGCGGGCGGATTTTCGAACGGCGGTTATTCGGGCGGGAACTTCCGCGGGGGCGGAAAATTCAACCGTCAGCCTGCCGCCGAACCCGTTCCCACCGAGAATTCGTTAAACAAAACCGAAGCCGAAGCACATGTCGATTTCGACACGGGCATTGCCGTTTCGGGATTTATGAAATTCGACGTCAACGAGCTTACGCCCATCATGGGCAACATTCCGAATCTCGACATTATACCGATTCGCGAAGTGAGCTTCGAAAACGATAAATTTACGATCTGCGGAAAGATTTTCGGCTTTGAAAAGAAGCTGACGCGAAGCGGAGAAAAATACATCGCCTCTTTCTTCATTACCGACCGCGATTCCTCCGTTCCCGCAAAATTCATTTACAACAAAGACGAGGACGAAGCTTTTTCGGCGCTCGAAAAAGATCCCGCCGTCGTTCTGCGCGGTCTTGCGTCGCCCGACCGTTACGACGGAACGCTGACGATAAAGCCGCTGGCGATTGCCGCCGTGAAAGAGATCAAGCGCAAGGACAACGCGCCCGAAAAGCGGGTCGAGCTGCATCTGCATACCAAAATGTCCCAGATGGACGCGACGATCGAGCCTGCCGACGTGATAAAACAAGTTGTGGCGTGGGGACAGGACGCCGTCGCCGTCACCGATCACGGCAATTTGCAGGCGTTTCCGCAGATCATGAAGGCGGCGCGCAAGGTGGGCGGCGTCAAGGTTTTATACGGCGTGGAGGCATATTTCGTCGACGACACGGCGCGCGCCATTTACGGCGACATCAACGTAAGCTTTTTGGAGGACAGCTTTGTCGTGTTCGATATCGAAACGACGGGACTTTCTCCGCAGACCTGCGCCATAACCGAGATCGGTGCGGTGCGCTATCAAAAGGGCAAGGTCGGGGAAAAGTTTTCGTGCTTTGTCAATCCGCAGACGCCCATTCCCGAGGAGATCGTAAAACTTACGGGCATTACCGACGATATGGTGAAGGACGCCGAGACGATCGACGCGGTTCTTCCGAAATTTTTGTCTTTTGTCGGAAACGATACCCTCGTCGCACACAACGCCTCGTTCGATATCAGCTTTATCCGTGCGGCGGCGGAGCGCTGCCACATTCCCTTCAATCCCTCCTTCATCGACACGGTCTCCATGTCCCGCCGAATCAATGCGGAGTTGAAAAATCACAAGCTCGACACGCTGGCGGAATACTTCGGTCTCGGCGATTTCAACCATCACCGCGCCTTTGAGGACGCGCACATGCTGGCGCTGATCTTCCACGCGATGGGCGAAAAGCTGAAAACCGAGGGAATTATCAACACCGACCAGTTAAGTCACCTTATGAGTCAGGGTTCCGACCCGAAAAAATTAAAGAGTTACCATCAAATACTTTTGGTAAAAAATCTTGTCGGGCTGAAAAATCTTTACAAGCTCATTTCTTTTTCGTACCTCAACTACTATTACCGCCACCCGCGCATCCCCAAAACACTGCTTTCGGAATATCGCGAGGGCTTGATCGTCGGCTCTGCCTGCGAGGCAGGCGAGCTGTACCGTGCGATTTTGGAGCACCGCCCGCACAGCGACCTTGTCGCCATTGCCGATTTTTACGATTATCTTGAAATTCAGCCTCTCGGCAACAACCAATTCCTGATCGATACAAAACAGCTTGCGTCGAAAGAAGACCTTATCGAGATCAACAAGCAGATTATTGCGCTCGGAAAGGAATTGGGAAAGCCCGTTGTGGCGACGGGAGACGTTCATTTTCAAAATCCCGAGGACGAAATATATCGCAAGATCTTACTTGCCGGTCAAAAGTTTTCCGACGCGGACAAGCACATTCCGCTTTACATGCGCACGACCGAGGAAATGCTTGCGGAGTTTGATTATCTCGACCCCGAGACCGCCTATGAGGTGGTCGTGACCAACACGCGGAAAATTGCCGATATGGTGGAGGAGATTCTCCCGATTCCGGACGGCAACTATCCGCCGTCGATGGAGGGAACCGAGGAGGAGCTGACGCGCTTCTGTTATGAGCTTGCGCATGAATGGTACGGCGATCCACTTCCCGAGCTTGTTCAGAACCGATTGGAAAAGGAGCTTTCCTCAATCATCAAAAACGGCTTTGCCGTTTTGTACATCATCGCCCGCCGCCTCATCAAATACAGTGAGGAAAAGGGGTATCTTGTCGGTTCGCGCGGTTCGGTCGGTTCTTCCTTCGTCGCGACCATGGCGGGCATTACCGAGGTTAATCCCCTTCCGCCGCATTACCGCTGTCCGCATTGCAAATTTTCCGAATTTATCACCGACGGTTCGATCGGTTCGGGGTTTGACCTTCCCGACCGCGATTGCCCGCGCTGCGGTGCGAAAAACATGATACACGACGGACACGATATTCCGTTTGAAACCTTCCTCGGCTTTAACGGTGACAAATCGCCCGATATCGACCTGAATTTCTCGGGCGATGTACAGGGCGAATGTCACAAATATACCGAGGTACTGTTCGGCGCGGAAAACGTGTTCCGTGCGGGAACGCTCGGTACGCTTGCCGAAAAAACGGCATACGGCTATGTCAAAAAATATTCCGAAGAACACGGCATTGTTTTAAACAAGGCGGAGGAAACCCGTCTTTCGCGCGGATGTGAGGGCGTAAAGCGCACCACGGGACAGCACCCCGGCGGCATTATCGTTATTCCGAAGGAATATTCGGTCTACGACTTTACGCCGATCCAGCACCCCGCCGACGATCCGAATTCCAACATTATCACAACGCACTTCGCTTTCGAATATCTGCACGACACGATCCTGAAGCTCGACATGCTCGGGCACGATGTGCCGACCAAATACCGTATGTTGGAGCGGTATTCCGGTCGAAATATTTTGGACACTCCCCTATCCGATCCCGGCGTTATGGAGCTTTTTGCTTCGACCGATTCTTTGGGGATAAAGCCCGAGGATATCGGAAGCCCCGTCGGGACCTTTGGGCTTCCCGAATTCGGCACGAAATTCGTGCGGCAGATGATCGTCGACTCCAAACCGAAAAATTTTTCCGATCTTTTGCAGATCTCGGGGCTTTCACACGGCACCGACGTTTGGCTCGGCAATGCACAGGAGCTGATCAAGGACGGTGTCTGCGACATTTCCGAGGTTATCGGAACGCGTGACAACATCATGGTGTATCTGATCTATCACGGAATGGACAAAAGTATGTCCTTTAAGATCATGGAGGACGTGCGAAAAGGGCGCGGTCTGAAGCCCGAATACGAAGAAGCCATGATCGCGCAGGGCATTCCCGATTGGTACATCGGCTCGTGCAAAAAGATCAAATACATGTTTCCGAAAGCGCACGCCGCCGCCTACGTAATTTCCGCACTGCGGCTCGGCTGGTTCAAGGTACATATGCCGCTTGAATTTTACGCCGCCTTTTTCTCGGTTGCACCCGGCGGTTTTGACGCCGAGATCGTCGGCAAGGGAAAAGGCGAGGTTGAGCGCACAATCCGCGATATCGAAGCGCTCGGAACGGCGGCAAAGCAAAAGGACAATGAAACGCTGGCGACCATGCAGCTGGTGAACGAAGCGCTGGCACGAAAAATTAAATTTTTGCCGGTCGATCTGCACAAATCCTCCGCAAAATTCTTTTTGCCCGAGGACGGCTGTGTGCGCATGCCCTTTTCATCTCTCCCCGGTCTCGGCGAATCTGCGGCGATCAACCTGGAAAAGACCATGAAAGAAAACAACATTATTTCGCAGGAGGAATTGCGGCAAAAGGGCGGCATTACAAAAGCCGTTATGGAAATTTTGGCGCGAAACGGCGCTCTGCAAAGCCTTCCCGAGACGAATCAATTATCTCTGTTTTAAAAAAGCGGCTGAATCTTTTTTGAGGATTCAGCCGCTTTTCTTATTCTTCTTATTCTTTTTACTCTTCTTTTTCGTTTTTTCTCGTCGGGTAAATCTCGTTGAAATCGTGCTCGACTCCGCCCGACTTATATCCGACCATGGTATCAAGGCACACTGAGTGAATACTGTTGAAAATACTCTTTTCGATGTTGGGATTCTCTTTTTTCAGGCGGCGCAGAAGATTTTTCACCTCCTGCCGCTTCGAGCCTCCCCCGCCGTTGTCGCACATGGTGCAATTTTCGGTGAAACGGCAGGCGCACTGAATGAATTCCAGCTCGTTATAGTGCTTCCACGAAAGGATATCCTCTTCGTGAATGCAATACATCGGGCGGATAAGCTCCATGCCCGCAAAGTTGGTGCTGTGGAGCTTCGGCGGCATGGCTTGCAATTGTGAGCCGTAAAACATTCCCATGACCGTCGTTTCGACAACGTCGCTGAAATGATGTCCGAGCGCGATCTTGTTGCACCCCAGCTCCCGAGCTTTGTTGTAAAGATGTCCGCGGCGCATGCGGGCGCAGAGATAGCACGGATTCTTATCGGTGTTGTTGGCAACGGCAAATATATCGGTGTCAAAAAACGTGATCGGCAGTTCCAAAAGGCGTGCGTTGCTCTCGATTTTTTGACGGTTTATCTCATTATAGCCGGGGTCCATGCACAAATATACGACCCGAAACGGGAAATCGCTGTGCCTTGACAAAAGCTGCAAAAGCTTTGCCATCAGCATGGAATCCTTTCCGCCCGAAATACAAGCGGCGATCGTGTCGCCCTCCTCAATGAGATTATACCGTTTGCAAGCCGTAACAAAAGGCGTCCAAAGCGATTTGTGAAATTTTTTCTGTATACTGCGCTCGATCAGCGCACAAGGGGTGAGTTCCCGTTTCATTTTGTAAGCTCCCGATAACATAGGTCAAAAATCGTCTGAAATTGCAAAATTTCCTCTTCGGTCGTGACCGCGCCGAGGCTGATACGAAACGAAGAAAGGGCATTTTTGCGGTCGCCGCTGACCGCCATCACCGCGCGCGACGGAAGCCCGTCGGAGGAACAGGCGGATTTCACCGAAACGCAAACGCCGTGTTCGTTCAGCTTTTCGCGGAATTTCACGCCGCGCACCCCCGCAACGCTGACGTTTATTATATGCGGCACAGCATCGGCGGGGCTGTTGATCCGAACAAGAGGATAATTTTTGAAAAACTCGCGAAGGGTCTCATTTAATTTTGTCACATGCGAAAGATTTTCCGAAAGATTTTCCTGCGCTTTCCAAAGCGCCTTTTCGGTCGAGGCGGCAAGACCGACGGTCGGTGTTCCGCTTCGATAAAGAGTCGTTCCCGCGCCGCCGTAAATCAGAGGCTCCATCGGGATTTTTTCTTTTTTTACTAGAATCCCCGTTCCGCAAAGTCCGTAAAACTTGTGCGGGGCAAAGCAAGCTGTGTCGGCTTCTGCAAAGGAAAACGGAATCTTTCCGACCGCCTGCGTCGCGTCGACGTGCAGACGGCAGTCGGGATAATTTTTTAAAAGGTCACGCACTGCCGAGACGGGCTGTACCGTTCCGAGTTCGCTGTCCACCGCCGTCAGAACGACCAATATCGTATCCTTCCGCAAAAGCTCCGAAAGGGCATCGAGATCGACCTTTCCCTCGCGCGTAATGCCGACGAGGTCGATCTCATATCCCATTTCCTGCAAATGCGTAAGCGTCGCGCTTGCGGACGGATGATCGAGCGCGCTCGCGATGATATGCTTTCCGATGTGGCGCTGTGCGCGGGCAATCCCGCGTATTGCCGTGTTGTTCGCCTCGCTCGCTCCCGATGTATAGATGATCTCGGAGGGCAAAACCGAAAGCGCCGTCGCGATCGAATCGGTGATGCGCGCCATCTCGGTACGGGCGGCGTTTCCCGCCTCATGAACCGAATTTGCATTTCCGATAAAGCGCCTCTCGATCTCGCAAAAAACCGACAGCACCTCTTCGTCTGCCGGTGTGTGCGCGGAATAATCAAGATAAATCATACGCCGCTTCCCTTTCCGTAAAATCCCGTAATGTCCTTTATGACCTCGCCCGCAAGGATAAGCCCCGCGACCGACGGGACAAACGCCGTACTGCCGGGCGTTGCGCGGCGGGGAGCGGTGCGAACCGTTCCCGTCTCGGGGGTAAGCTCTTCGGCGTCGGGTGCGTGTGAGAGCGGAATTTCCTTGGACCAGACTGCCTTAACGCCGCGAATACCGCGCTTTTTCAGCTCGGTGCGCATAACCTTGGCAAGCGGGCAAACCGACGTTTTGCTGATGTCCGAAACGATAAAACCGCACGGGTTCACTTTATTTCCCGCACCCATCGAGCAGATGATCGGCGTCTTGGCTTTCTTTGCCTGCAATACCAGCGCGATCTTCCCCGCGACGGTATCGATTGCGTCGATAACATAGTCGTAGCGCGTAAAATCAAAAAGATCCGCCGTCTCGGGCGTAAAAAATGTTTTGTATGTATGCACAGTCGCATTCGGGTTGATCGAAAGGACGCGCTCTTTCGCGACATCGACCTTATATTTCCCGAGCGTGTCGTGCGTTGCGATGATCTGACGATTCAGATTGGAAAGGCATACGGTGTCGTCGTCGATGAGCGACAATTCTCCGACGCCGCTGCGCGCCAGCGCCTCCACCGCAAATCCTCCGACGCCTCCGACGCCGAAAACGGCAACATGGGCGCGATACAGCTTTTCCATCGCGCTTTTTCCGAAAATAAGCTCGGTTCGGGTAAATTGATTCATAGGTAAAGAGTCCTTTTTTTATTATTCGCCGACTTCGGTGATCGTGCCGCCGCCGACGACCGTATCGCCGTCGTACAAGACGACTGCCTGTCCCACCGTCACGGCGCGCTGCGGCTCGTCGAAAACGAGTGAAAAAGCGTCGGGTTTATCTTTTATCGGATAAACCGTCGCCGCCTGTTCGGTCTGGCGATAGCGGGTCTTGGCTTTGACGCGGATGGGCTCGGTAAGCGAATCGATCGCGATCCAGTTCGCCTCGTTTGCCGAAAGAGTGCGGTGAAACAAAAGCGATTCTTCCCCCACCGAAACGGTGTTGTTTTCCATACTCTTCGAAAAGACAAACACGGGTCGCCCCATCGAAAGCCCCAATCCTTTTCGCTGACCGATGGTATACCGCACAGCACCGCGATGTGTGCCGACGGTTTTTCCGTCTTTATCGAGAAAATCGCCCGCGGGATAATGCTTTCCCGTGTACTGCTCCATAAATTTCACATAATCGCCGTCGGGGACAAAGCAAATGTCCTGACTGTCGGGCTTTTCGAAATTGACAAAGCCGTGTTCTTTTGCAATTTTTCGCGTAACGGTCTTTTCGGTGTCGCCGAGCGGAAACAGCGTGTGCTTTAATTGCTCCTGCGTGAGCGAATACAAGACATAGCTTTGATCTTTGGAAAGATCGCTCGCTTTTTTCAACAAAAACCGCCCGTTTTCCTCGACGATGCGGGCATAATGTCCCGTCACGACGTAGTAAAGTCCTTTTTCCTTTGCAAAGGACAAGAGCTTATCGAACTTCATATAGCGGTTGCAGTCGATACAGGGGTTCGGCGTTCCGCCCGCCTCATAGGTGCGCACAAATTTGTCGATGATCTTTTCTTTAAAATCGAAGGTGAAATCCAACACCTCGTACGGAATATCGAGCGTAAACGCCACCTCGGCGGCATCGTCGATATCCTTTTGCGAACAGCAGGTGTGAAAGGCGCTTCTTCCGATATCCTCGTTGCGATAAAGCCGCATGGTCGTTCCCATACAGCGAAAACCGCGCTCGGTCATAATGCAGGCGGCGACCGAGCTGTCCACTCCGCCGCTCATGGCAATCAGTGCCGTGTTCTTTTCCATTCTTTTTTCATTCCAAACATAAAAAACTGTACGACAATATTATAGTGAAAAAGTGTCGGATTGTCAAGGGAAACACGGGAATCGCGCCGCGTGGATTTTTGCGAAAAACGCTTGACTTTCGACCTTTTTCGGGTCTATAATAAAGGCAGAATATGAGGCGGCGTCTTGCGCCGCGGAAACGAGGAACACTATGGCACTTTATTCTTCCATGCAGGAGCTGATCGGAAATACGCCGCTCGTTGCCCTTCATAATCTGGGCTTTCCCGACACGGCGCATGTATTTGCAAAGCTTGAATTGTATAATCCCGCCGGTTCGGTTAAGGACCGCACGGGAAAATATATGATCGAAGATGCCGAACGGCGCGGAGAGCTTCGTCCCGGCGGAACGATCGTCGAAGGGACGGCGGGAAATACGGGGCTCGGCATTGCTTTTGCCGCGCTGAATCGCGGCTATCGCGTGATTTTTGTCGTGCCGACAAAGTTTTCCGAGGAAAAACAGACACTCATGCGCGCACTGGGCGCGGAGATCGTCAACACGCCCCGCGAGGAAGGCATGCTCGGCGCGGCGCGCAAGGCGGAGGAAATTCGGGACAGCATTCCCGGAGCCATTGCCCTTCGTCAGTTTGAAAATCCCAGCAACCCGCAGGCGCATTATGAGACGACGGGGCCCGAAATTTACCGCGATATGAACGGCAAGATCGATTATTTCGTGGCAGGTGCCGGCTCGGGCGGCACGTACACCGGCGTTATGAAATACTTAAAGGAGCAAAACCCCTCCGTCCGCGGCATTATGGCTGATCCCATCGGTTCGACCATGGGCGGCGGCGAACACGGCGATTACGACATTGAGGGAATCGGAAACGATTTTATTGCCAAGACCATGGATATGTCGCTTGTGGACGAGGTAATCAAGATCGGCGACACGGAGGCGTTCGAGTGTGCGCGCGCTCTTGCAAAGCATGAGGGTATTATTGCCGGTTCTTCCTCGGGCGCGGCGCTCTGTGCCGTGAAAAAGCTCGTTCAAAGCGGCGCACGCGGCAATATCGTCCTGCTTCTTCCCGACCGCGGCGACCGCTATTTCAGCAAACATCTTTTGGGTTAAATATTTATAAAGAACAAGAGCCTTGCCGAAAAAGGGGAAAACGGCAAGGCTCTCTTTATGTGCGCCTGAAAGAATCGCACGAAGGAGAAATTGGTTAAATTATTTCGTCGTCTGCTTCGACTCGTCTCGGGTCAGAATAAGGCTGATCTTCCACTGTGAAATGCCGACAGAGGCAGCCTCGGAGACCGAGGGAGTAATACGGATGACGTGTTCACCCGAAGAAAGGCCGCTTACGACCGGCGTCGGGTTGTGCGATTTAAAGGTTCCCGTCTGCGCTTCGCCTCCGTCCACCGTATAGGTAAACGAAACCGTTCCGCTCTTGATGTTGGTATACATGGCAAGCTCGGTACCGGTAAAACGGTAAACAAACGTGGGATTTTTGCTCAAGTCCGCCGTTGCTGTGCCGTTTTGACGAAGATTACGGTCGTCAAGCCATGCTCCCGCTTCATAACTCCAAACCCTCTTGTCGCATTCGGAGATCGACTCTTCGTCGAGCAGAATCAGCTTGCGGTCGCCGTCGGCAAGATGATCGGAAACAAGCTCGGGAAGCGTGTCGTCGGGCAAATATTCATCCTCCAAGATACCGGCAAGCAGTGCATTGTTCAGATACTCGAAAATTACATCGGTGTAGAACAGATAGCCTTTATCGGTAGGATGAACAATATCGATGAAATACTCAAGCCACAACGAATCGTTGTACTCAAAGGCTTCGGAAAGATCGGTCTTTCGAAGCGTGTTGAGATAATCCGAAAGAGCATGCCCCATAAAGATCACGGGGACATTATATGCTTTTGCGATCTCGGAATGTGCTTTTGCCGCCGGGAAGAGCCAGTTTGCACCGCTGGTGCCCGAATCGATCGTAATGAGCATTACGATATCGCATTTCGGAAAACGCTCCTTGATGGTACGGATGATGGTCTCGATCTGTATTTTGGACTGTTCCTCGGTAAGAGCGGCATACCGATCGTTGATAGCATACTCCAAAAAGACAAGATCGGGGCTTTGCGAGAGGATATAATCGTCAAGAAGATACGTGCCGAGGTAGGTACCGCTCTCGCCGAAGCAGGCATAGATCTCGTTGATTTCGGCGTCGGGATAGTGTTCTTTAAACCACTGTTTCGTTTGATTGCGCCAGATATTGTTACGGTCGCTTGCGCCGTAGCCCTGAGTGATCGAGCCGCCGTAATAGGCGATGTTGGCGGTCTTATCGGTAAGCAATTTGTGATGGATATTCTGAAGCGACTTTCCGTATTCGATATAATCGGTATATTTGCTCGTCGAAAGACGGGCTTTTTCGATCGCTTTTGCCACATATTTGCCCGCGGTCTTTGCGCCGTTTGCCGTCGGATGGATTCCGTCGGTCCCGTATTCGACCG
>ENA-OUQF01000958-OUQF01000958.1-human-gut-metagenome-genome-assembly--contig:-NODE-958-length-19319-cov-28.182828_pt1 | contig 19319 bp, 19 predicted proteins | sample MGYA00237947_ERZ548826 | MGnify/ENA primary metagenome ERZ548826 (study PRJEB26490, sample SAMN05194701) | human gut metagenome | biome: terrestrial biome; feature: human-associated habitat; material... | reverse complement strand
TTGAGCCAAAAATCCAGGCTGGGGCTTCTTGCCAAATTGTGCGGTGTTGCCTTAACGTTTTTTCTTTGTAAGCTTAGGCTTTGGTTTCAAAATATCGTCGAGCATATCAGCAGCCTGCTTTTATGTCGATGATGCTGCCGTCGATGGCGTTGATGGCGTAGACGATCCAGGGGGAGGGACTGAAGGTGGCGGTGTCGTCGGAGTAGAGGTTTTTGGTGCCGTAGAAAACCCAGGCGGGGACGTACAGGCCACTCAACTTGTCGCCGTCGCGCAGGCGGATCATGCTCAGCCGGACGGTATTCACATTCACGGTGAGCCGGCAGGGCGTGCCGGACTCCTTTTCCAGCGCGGCAACCTCGGATCTAAATACGGTGACCGCCGTTTCCTTGAAGATGCGGGCTGCCTCCTTGTAGGGCAGGATGTCCACGTCCTCCAGCACCTGCTCGCCTGTGGTGACGGGGTAGCTCCAGTAAATATTGGAGATCCCGGTCTGATCCAGGGTGATGTAGAGCCGCTCATAGAGCCAGGTGGGGCTGTCATCCTCCAGATAAAGGACGGAGGAAGGGGTGACCGCCGCAGGCAGCCCGGCGATATTTCGGGCATAGCACAGCCGCAGGGCGGAATCCCGGTTGTCGTAGGTTGTGGTGGTTTGCCCGTAGCCGGTCTTTACCTCCTTCGCGGCAAATACCGTGTCCAGCTGGATCAGCCGCATGGCGGGAAGGCCGGTTGCGGTAAAGAAACTGGCCATTTTCTCCCCCAGCGTTTCAAGAATTTTGTGCTGATCCCCGTCCAGCACGAAAACGGGGTAAACACCCTCACTTCGGCCGGCATCCGGCTGGCGGCGGAAGCGCTTCCCTGTCTCGCTGCAATATTCCAGACAGCTCCCGGCGGACCAGTCCATGAAATTCGCGACACTCATGGTTTTTCCGCCGTCCGTTCGGGCGTCCAGACGCTGATATTCCCGGTCGCCGTTCAGGGTCGTGGCGGTTTCAGTCAGCATGGTGCCGTCGGTGGGGAGCTTGACGATCTCCTCCGGCAGGGTGTCGTAGATGGCGTTCAGCCCATCAATGTTGTCCTGACAAACCGCGATCTCGAATTCCCGGTCCTCTTCGGAAAGTGTCGTGTCGGCTTCCAGACGCGCCAGCTCCTGCCGGACTTCGGCCAGGTCGGCATCCGCCATGGCCTTGGTGTAGTATTGATTGTCTTGTGCATACCAGGCGTCCTCCCCGTCAAAAAGGTAGCGGAAGATGCCGCTGACCTGCTTCTGGGTGAAGCCCTGGCAGGAAGCCCGGTAGATCGGAACAGTTTCCACACGGCCGGGGAATATCTCCGCGCCCGCCGTAACGGTCACCTTTTTATCCTCGCTGACCGATCGGTATGTGAATTTTTTCGGCAGGTCCGAGGAAGAAATATCCGTAATTTGCTTTCGGACTTCATCCTTTTGGGAGGCTGTTTCGATCAGCCGCTCCAGGTTTGTCCCGACCGCGGCCGCGCTGGCGGGCAGTATCCAGGCGGGCAAACTGAGGGCGGCGGCAAGCCCCAGGGACACAATGCGTTTCCATGTTTTTTTCATGGTGCTCACTCCTTTCTGTGATGGCTTGATTGTACAGCCGGGGCTGTTTGGGAGTCATCATGGAGTTGTAAAAGAGTTGTAAAGGTGGTTTCTTTTCCCGTTTCGCTGCGCACCCGCAGCGTGGAGCCGTGCAGATGGGCGACCCGGCTGCACAGCGTCAGCCCAAGGCCAAAGCCCTCGTGGCTGCGGGAGCTGTCGCCCTGGAAAAAGGGCTGCATAATTTTATCCTGTATTTCCTTCGGAATGCCGCAGCCGTCGTCGGATACGGTCAGCGTCCCGCCCTCCAGGACGACCCGGAAGTGCGTCGCCCCCGCCTTGCGGGCATTGTCATAGAGGTTGGTGACAAGCATGGTCAGCAGATCGGCGTCCCCCAGGATGGTGTTGCTGCCCAGCTGAATCTCCAGCGCAATGCCCTGCTTCTTTGCGGCAGGCAGGAGGAGGGAGAGCAGCTGCCCCTGCAGCGCCTCCGGGCGCAGAGGGGTAAGCCCTATTTGGGCGTCCGTTACCGTAAGCAGTTCGGTAAGCTTGGTATACAGCCGCTCTAAGCGGCGGCTTTCGCTTTCCAGAAAGGCCGTTGCCTCCACTCTCTGAGCCTCGTTCATGCGCAGGTGGGTCAGGGCATAGGCGTAGCCGGAGATGGCGGTGACGGGGGTACGCATTTCGTGGGAGAGGGCGTGGAGCAGCAGATTCTGCTCCCGAGATGCGGCCTCCACGGCGTCGATGTGGGCCTGAACGGATTGGGCCATCGTGTTAAAGCTCTGGGCCACCAGCCCCAGCTCATCCTGCCGTCCGCACTGAACACGCCGCCCATAGTCCCCGCCGGCAATGGCGGCGCTGCTCTGCTGCAAATCCCGCAGGGGGCGAAGCTCCATGGTCAGGAAAAGGAGCATTAGTCCGCCCGCTGCCACCGCTGCCGCCGTGCCAACGGCGATGCAGCGGCGGCGGAGCAGACTTACCTGCTCCATCTGTGCCGTCACATCCCGGACGACGCTGACAAGCCGGTCCGATCCCATTGCAGCCCCCACTACGCAGTAGTGCCGTCCTGCGGTCTCCTGAAAGCCTGCCCGGAATTCCTGCTGCTCCAGGGTCACCGCCTCGCTTTTTCGGTCAAGGAGCGCGGCGGGGGAGAGGCCGGAGTTGTTGAAAAGTCCTTGCCCGTCTGCCTCAAGCACATAGCTGCTGCCCGTCGGGGTCTGGACGGCCAGGGAGATGAACAGGTACCGGGCAATTGCATCCGACGCGGAGCTGCCCACCGCCTCGAAATTCTCACGGAACTGGGCCGTCAGACGCAGCGCCTCGGCGGCGGTATCTGCGATGGCGACATTTTTCAGGATCCGCCGGGTGGCGCCGGTGATCAGAACGCAGCATACCGCCAGCGCCAGCACCAGCACTGCCACGGTCGCCATTGTCAGCTTCAGGCGCAGGGTGAGCGCTTTTTTCAATCAGTCCACCTCCAGACGGTAGCCGATCTTCGGCACGCTGACAATGGGCAGCCCGGTCTTTTTCCGCAGCTGGGCAATGTGGACGTCCACAGTGCGGGTGCCGCCCTCATAGCGGATGCCCCACACCTCGTTCAGCAGTCCCTCCCGGCTCATGGCCACGTTCTTCTTGCGTACCAGAAGGAGCAGCAGATCAAATTCCATGGGCGTCAGATTCAGGTCAATGCCGTCCCTTGTGACCGTGCGCCTTTCGGCGTCAATGGCAACGCCGCCCAGCAGGAAGCGTGTCTGGGCCTTGCCGCGGCGCTCCAGCACCTTTTCCATTCGCACCAGCAGTTCCATCATTTCAAAGGGCTTTACGATGTAGTCCTCCGCGCCGCCGGTCAGCCCCCGGAGCTTGGCCTCCAGGTCGCCCCGGGCGGTGAGAAAAATGACGGGGATGCCGTGCTCCTTCAGCGGCTCCAGCAGCCGAAAGCCATCCACCCTGGGCATCATCACATCCACCAGCGCCAGGTCGGCGCTTCCGCCGCCGGCCAGATAGTCCAGCACCTGTTGGCCGTCAAATTTGGCTGACGTGTCGTAGCCCATCAGTCCCAGGTTCATACACAGCATTTTGTTGATGGCCGGTTCATCCTCCGCGATCAGTATCTTCCGCATCCCATTGCCTCCTTTGTAATGCAATTATATCATGCGCGTTCCAAAATGCGATGTAAAATAGTTGTAAAAACAAAAACTGGCGTACCGCGAAAATGCAGTACGCCAGAAGTGATCCTTTTACCGCCAGTTGAATGTGACCATTCCGTAGATATAGATGAACGCGATCGCCAGGGGAACCACATAGCGGAACACCGGCTTCATCCAGCCCTTTACCTTCAGGCCGACGCCCATATTGGCCTCCACCAGGAAATTCTCCCAGCCCCAGCCGAAGCCGTTGCAGCAGAACAGGGACAGCACCAGAGAGCCAAGAGGCAGAATGTTGTTGGACACCAGAAAATCCCAGAAGTCCAGCCAGGCCGTCCCATCCGCAAAGGGCTGGAAGTGGAGCACGCTGTAACCCAGCGCCGTGGTGAGAGCCAGCAGGAACAGCCCCACGCCGCAGATCAGGCTTCCCTTTTTCCGGGACCAGCCGGTCTTCTCCCGCACCATGGCGAGGATGTTTTCACACACGCCCAGAACGGTGGACAGGGCGGCAAAGATCATAAACAGGAAGAACAGCGTACCCCAGACGCGGCCACCGGGCATATTGCTGAATACCGCCACCATGGTGTCAAACAGCAGGCTGGGGCCCGCGTTGACCTCCAGGTTATAGGTGAAGCAGGCAGGAAAGATGATAACGCCCGCCAGAAACGCCACCAAGGTATCCAGGGTGATCACATTCACCGCCTCGCCCATCAGCGAATGCTCTTTGCCAATGTAGCTGCCGAAGATGGCCATGCCGCCCATGCCGGTGGACAGGGTAAAGAAAGCCTGGTTCATGGCGCCCACAAAAACGGAACCGTCGATTTTGGAAAAGTCGGGCTTTAAGTAGAAAGACATGCCCTCCTTTGTCCCGTCCAGTGTCAGGCTGTGGACGGCCAGCACCAGCATCAGCACCAGCAACGCCGACATCATGTATTTGGTCACCCGCTCCAGGCCGCCCTGAAGGTGGGAGCACAGCACCGCGAAGGTGATGACCAGGGTGACAAACAGGAAGATCACATTCACCTTGGGATTGGTGATCATGGAGACGAAGCCCAGATTCGTATACTGCCCTGCCAGGAACTTGGTGAAGTAGTACACGATCCAGCCGCACACCACAGAGTAAAACGCGATCAGCGCAATGTTGCCCACCAGGCAGAACCAGCCGAACGCCCCCCATTTCTGCCCCGGCTTCTGGAGCTTCTGATACATATGCAGGGGGCTGCACTGGGCCGCCCGGCCAATGGTAAATTCCATCACCAGCGCCGGAATGCCCAGGACGATCAGGCACAGCAGATAGATCAGCATAAAGCTGCCGCCGCCATACTGCCCGCACATCCAGGGGAATTTCCACACATTGCCGCACCCAATGGCACAGCCTGCCGAAAGCATGATAAAGCCCATGCGGCTTCCCAGCTGTTCACGTTTCATATTCCGTTTCCTCCGCTTCTTCTATAACAATAAACATAACAGCTGATCTTCTATTTGTAAAATTGATAATACTGTGATATACTAACGAAAAATTCGTTTCTATGAGGTGTGCTTTATGGATATCCATGTGCTTGATACCTTTGTGGCTGTGTGCGAATATTCCGGCTTTTCGGCGGCGGCGGAGAAGCTGGGCTATACCCAGTCCACCGTCTCCTCCCAGATCCGCCAGCTGGAGGCGGATCTGGATACGGTGCTGTTTGATCGGTTTTATCATCGCATCAGCCTGACGGCGGACGGGGTGGTGGCGCTGGAATACGCCCGCAGCATCCTGGGATCCCACAAGGAAATGCTTGCCGCGCTGAAAAAATCCCAGGCAGTGGCGGGGGATATTCGCTTGGCCATGTCCAGCTCCATCTGCAACCGCTATTTCCGGGGGGATTTCCTCGCCTTCCGCCAGCGTTATCCCGGCATCAATCTGGTGGTCATTGAGAGCGGAACGGAGCAGATGTTTGACATGCTCCGAAAAAACGAGGCGGATCTGGTGTTCACGCTGGACAGCCACATCTATCATTCCGAGTTCGTTATCTGCGCCGAGCGGGAGGAAAACGTCCGCTTTGTCGCGGCGGCGAATCATCCTCTGCTGACACATGGGCCTATTACCCTGGAAAAAATTGCCGGGGCGGATTTTGTCCTGACGGAAAGCAGCATGAGTTACCGCAGGCTGCTGGACGACCTCCTGTCCTCCCGCTCCCTGGAGATCAGGCCGGTGCTGGAGATCGGCAACCCTCTGCAAATCTGCTCCATTGTGGCGGAAAGCAGCCTGGTATCCTTTCTGCCGGATTTCATCACCCGGAAATACATCCAGCGGGGGGAGCTGGCGGCTCTGCCGGTGGAGGACTGCGGCATCCGCGTGTGGACGCAGCTGCTGCTTCACAAGAACAAATGGCGCAGCCCGGCCCTGAATGCGTTTATCGATTTCTACCGGGAAATCATCTCCGAAGGTCCATAAAGCTTATGTTTTGCTTACGAATTGTTTAAGAATGCCCCGAAGTGATTGACTTTTTGCACCCTTGTGGGTAAAGTGGAAGCAAGAACTTCAAGGGAGGATTCATTATGGCTGTGAAAAAACGGGCAGCGCTTTTTAAAAAGCTCCTTTCCGGCGTGTGCGCCGCAGTATGCGCGGTCTGCATGGCGGGTGCCGCGCTTGCCCAGGAGCCGGAGGCCGCGCCGCTTCCGTACCGGGTGGAGGCTCTTCCGGCTGGCTACAGCGCCGTGCATGAGGATGGTCAGATTTTGATCACCGACGGGCAGCAGACCGTGGGCGGCGTGGTAGGCTATCCCATCCCCGACGGGGTGTACGACCCTTATGACAAGTGGTTCGATTGGCTGGAGGATGTAGGCATCCCGGACTATGAGGACGGGGAGCTGATTCTGGACAGCGCCATCTCCGACTTCCGAGGCGGCTGGCATGTGAATTTCCAGAGTACGACGGAGGGAGAACCGACCGTCCGGCACAGCCACCATTTTACCGTCCGGGGCAATACGGTCTATGATGCTTGGCTGGATGGTACCCTGCTGGACGAGACCACGGCCCGAGCCATTTATGAGGCGGTGCAGTATATCCGGCCGGAGGCTGCTCACAAAGACCTGACCATATCCATTGAAGGTGAGAAGGCCACCTGCCAGACGGAGCAGGTGATCCGCCGGGGGTATTCCATCTGGCTGCCCAGCGAGGGCTGGCCCTTTGGAAATCAGGAACTGATCGACGGCATCCCCACGGACACCCTGGAATACGGAGAAAATGAGGCGATCCAGCTGCGAATCGCCACCCTGGCAGGGAAAGACCTGACCCAGGCGCGGCAGTGGGTGGCGGAAAGCTGGCCGCAGTATGCGCTCCTGGAGGACAAGCAGGGCGGCGTAGGCGGAACGGATGGCCAGGGAAATGTGCTTACGGCGTCGCTGCACTGCGCGGAAAATGTCACCTATGCCGTGATCTGTCTGTATCCGCAGGAGGCGGCTGAGGGCGGCGGCACCTGGCTCAGCGCCTTTGCTGATACGTTTGAGTTGGCCGAGGCCACCCCGGACAGCGCCATGACGGAGGAAGAGGCGGATTACTTAAAGTGCCTGGCGGTGATGGGCAGCGTGGGCTTTTCGGCGGGGGGGGATTACTGGCTCTCCAGCAAGCAGACGCTGGACGGCACCGTGACCACCACCCAGTACCTGTTGACCCAGACCGGTAGCCTGGTTATTTCTGAGGAAGAACAGGATGGTTTCTATCGTCAGGCCATCCTGGAGGCCGAGGATGAAACATTCTGCAACGCGGGGCACGAGCAGGAGCCGGGGGAGATCGTCTGGCACCCCTGCGAGGAGGAGCACGAGCTATTCCCGCCTGCCATGGACAGCTACGTTTGGAACAAGCACAATACCCGCTATGTAGGCAGCACGGCGGACGAAGCGGGGGAGTGCATCTCCTATCAAATGATGGGCCGGGACGAAAATGGGAACAGAACGCCGATTTACAGCGTGAAGTTCTATTTTGACCAGAATGGTAGCTTCATAGAAAGCCGCTGGGAGCGTCTTGAAGCTTGGGCCGGGGACTTTGATACCGCAGCGGAGCGCATTGTATCCACAGATGCGCAGACAATTGAAGCGGAGGTTCAGCGCGAATACCAGCGGGCGATCGGGTAAACGATTGCAACACCGCACGATCCGTCAGGCAGACGTGACCCTGCGGTTAGGACAGGCAACTGCCGCAGGGGCGGTAGCCCTCGGCCAGCAGCGCCGTTGCCGGCTGGGTGGAGAGCTGCCGGTTTTCTGCCTTCATTTGCCCCGCGCTGGGGCAACTGGGGAGATGGAAAACCTTTGAGCTGAGATTGAGCACATAAACGCGGGAAGCATCCCCGTCCTCCGACAGGGCGGAAAGGGACGTATCCTGGCGGTAGGGGAACAGCTCCCGGCTGGAGGCTGCCCGCTCTGTCTGGAAGGAAACCCGCTGCCCGTCGGTGGAAAGGGTGATTGTCCCCTGGAGGCGGACCTGATAGACGGACTTACACACGCTGTCCAATAGCCGGAGCGTATCCTCCGGGCATTCGCCGGTAAGGACGGCGTATTCAGGCCAGATGGCGGCGATGGCCCCCGGGCTGAGGCTGTTTCCATCGGCTGCCAGCACCGTGGCGGCTGCGGCGGGCGGCGCGCCATCCCGGACAGCCAGGATGGAAACGTCTCCGTAGGTGACTTTTACGGCAGCTTCACTAAGCTGTTCCAGCCGGGCAGAGCCGAGGGCAGCCTCCTGCCCGTCCAGCACGGCGGTGTGCCCGCCGCATTCTGCCTGGATCGCTTTATCGGTAACGGACAGGGAGAGCGCGTCAGGCGTTTTGCCTGCGGGCTGCCAATAAACCGCCGCAAAAATGCCCACACCCGCCGTTGCGATCAGCAGAAGAATAAAAGCAGATTTCAGATCTTTTTTCATAAAAGCTCCAATGGATGTTGTTCTGCCCCCATTATAAATGCCGCCCCCGGCAAGGTCAACCGGGGACGGCATTTTTTGATGTGTCTTTTTGGCTGTTCAGGCGGATCAGCTGCCGCAGCCACCGCACATCCTCGCCCCGCAGGATCCCAAACAGGTTCAGCAGCAGGAAAAACAGGGGAACATATGCTAGGGGGAGGCAAAGCATTTTCGCGCCCCAGGCCGCCAGCAGTCCGGCGCTGACGGTGAGGGCAGGAACGGCAAAGGGAACATGAAAGCCAGTGATGATGCACAGCCTGCGCATGCTCAAAATGAAATTGAGCAGATGGGTCACAAGGAAGCTGAAAAAGTACCCCTTCATTCCGTAAACCGGCAGCAGCAGGAACAGAAATACCACATCCAGAAAAGAGGTGAGGATATTATACCGCACGCACACCCGCTGCTGCCCCAGCCCCTTGGTCATGGCGTCCGTAATGGCATCGCAGTACAGAAAGGGGATCATCAGCGCATACCACCTTAGGCTCTGCCCGGCCTCGGGATTGTGATAGAGCCTGACGCACAGCGGCTCTGCCAGGAGGAAAACCAGCCCGCAAAAGAAGGTGCCGTACAGCATGGCCGACCACAGCCCCCGGCGCACCAGGTATTGAATCCGCCGCTTGCTCCCGGCGGCGCTGCACCGGGCCAGCTCCGGGATCAGCAGCTCGGCCAGGGCAAAGAGGATGCAGGCCGGGAACATCATCACCGGGAATACCATGCCGCTGACCCGCCCAAAGGCGCTCATAGGGTCGGCCTCTCCGGGGAAGAGAGCCAGGCGCTTGGGTACCAGCAGATTTTCGGTGGTGCCGATGCCAGAGCGCACCACGTCCGCCCCCGCCAGGGGAACGGCAGCGCGGAGCAGCCGTCTGCCCACGGGGATCGGCTGTCCCCTGGCCGGGCGCTCCCGCACCCGCAGCCAGACCAGCAGGATCAGCGCCAGACACGCGCTGACGCCGCCGCCCAGCACCACGCAGATGCAGGAGCGCTCCGCGTCCTGCCCGGCCCACAGCGCCAGCGTCAGCAGCGTGACAGCCATGGAGCACAGCTGCTCCGCCACCTCCACCGCTGCCAGGGTGCCAATGCGGTTGGCGGCGGTGAAGTACCCGCTCATCACGCCGCTCAGGCACACGGCGGGCAGAAACACGGCAAAAAGCCGCAGCACCGGCACGGTCTGCTCGTTGCCGATCCAGCTGGCCGCCAGCGCCGGAGCACCGAAATACACCGCCGCCCCCACGGTACCGCTGCAAAGAATGCTGTAAAGAAAGCAGGAGGAAAGGATCTGCCCCACGTTTTCCGGCCTGCCCTTGCCCAGCTCCTCCGCCGTCAGGTACATGGTGGCCGTCCGAATCCCAGCCACACCTCCCACCATTGCCAGATTCCCAACGGAGAGCACCAGCTGAAGCAGTCCAATTCCCGCCGCACCGATGTGCCGGGACAGGTAGACCTGAAAGGAGGTGCCCACGACCCGCAGCAGCAGGTTCACGCCGGTCAGCAGCAGCGCGCGATAGAAGATCGGTTTGGTTTGGCGCAAAGAAATCCCCCCTTGTCCGCATTCTATGCGTCAGGGGGGACAGGTATTCAGCGTTTCCCTTATGCCTGAGGGCTGCCCACGGTGCAGAACATGCTCAGGGGGCATCGGGCGCAGCGGGGATTCCGGGCGGTGCAGATATCCCGCCCGAACAGCACCATGCGGTGGCAGAAATCCGAGGATTCCTCCGGTGGTAAGATCTTGCGCAGCTGCTGCTCCACCTTTTCCGGCTCCTTGCCGGTGCTCAGCCCCAACCGGCCGCAGATGCGGATGCAGTGGGTGTCGCACACCACGCTTCCCGGTACGTGATAAATGTCGCCCAGCAGCAGGTTTGCCGTCTTCCGCCCCACGCCGGGGAGCCTAAGCAGCTCCTCCATGGTTCCGGGCACCTTTCCGCCGTAGTCGGAGAGCAGCATCTGGCAGGCCAGCACGATATCCCGGGCCTTATGCTTGTAAAATCCGCAGGAGCGCACGTATTCCTCCACATCCTCAATATTGGCACTTGCCATGGCCTCCAGAGTGGGGTAGGCGGCAAACAGCGCGGGGGTGACCTGATTGACCCGAGCATCGGTGCACTGGGCGGACAGCCGGACGGAGATCATCAGCTCATAGTCCTTGTCATAGTGCAGGGCGCACAGCGCGGCGGGATAGCGCTCCTTTAGGATATCAATGATTGCGGTTACTTTCTCTTCCATGGGTATATTCCTCTGTATTTTTATTCGTCGCGCTCCTGCTCCTCCGGCGCGGGGAATTCCGCTGTCATGGCGGATATCTCATAGGCGGTGCGCTCCTCAGCGCCCTCCTCGGTGAGCTTTGTGTAGATCCTGCTTTGCAGCCGCCCGTCCAGGAGAATGCGGTCTCCCACGGCACAGCCCGCCGCCTGGGCGGCAATTTTTCCCCATAGGATGCAGGGCAGGTAATCCGCCCGGTGAAAGGCCCGAGGCACCGCCAGCATCACGTCGCAGATCTCACGCCCCAGGGGCGTGCGGCGGTAAGTCGGCTCCCGGCACACGGCGCCGTCCAGCCGGACGGTGTTGATTGACTCCCCATCCTCGGCAATCACATCGGAGGCGAAGACGAAGACGGAAAGACGCCGCCGCCCGCCCTCGCGGATATTGTGGGAGCGCACCTGTCCTGTCACCGTCAGCAGCCCGCCGCCGAAAGGGTCCATGGCCCGCAGGGCTGTCTGCTCTGCAATGACCGGCAGAATGTCCACCGCCCCGGAAAGACGGGGCACCTCCAGGAAAAACCGAAAAAAGCGCTTGCCGTGGTTTTCGTGGGAGAATGCGGGAAGCTCCAGCAGGCTCCCGCGCAGCATCGTTTGGTTTCGGCTTGCAATAGGTTCCATACGACCACCTCATGTTTCAGTTGTATGGAACATCCTATGCGCCGCGGGGACAAACAGAACGGGGTGGAGAATGGGAGGATCATTCGTTTGCAGCCCAGCCTCTGGTGCAGCGGACGGCCTTCTTCCAGCCCTCCAGCCGCCCGGCCCGTTCCTGCCCGCTCAGTTTTGGCTGGAACATGCGGTCGGTTTGGCGGATGGCCTTCAGCTGGGCCTGGTCCTTCCAGAAGCCCACCGCGAGTCCGGCCAGATACGCAGCTCCCGCGGCAGTGGTCTCCACGCATTTGGGCCGGTCCACCGGGGCGGAATTGATGTCCGCCTGGGTCTGCATCAGGTAATTGTTGGCGGAAGCGCCGCCGTCCACCTTCAGGGAGGAAAGGCAAATTCCCGCGTCCGCCTCCATGGCGGAGAGCACGTCGTGGATCTCATAGGTAATGGAGTCCAGAGTGGCGCGGATGATGTGGTTTTGATTCACCCCCCGGGTCAGTCCAACAATGGCCCCCCGGGCGTAGGCATCCCAGTAGGGCGCGCCCAGCCCGGTAAAGGCGGGGACGACATAGCACCCGTTGGTATCCGGCACCCGCTTTGCCAGGTACTCGGAGTCGGCGGCGGTCTCAATCAGATGCAGCTCGTCCCGCAGCCATTGGATCGCTGCCCCGGCCACGAAGATGGAGCCCTCCAGCGCGTAATTTACTTCGCCGTTCAGTCCCCAGGCAACGGTGGTGACCAGTCCGTTGTTGGACAAAATAGGCTTTTTCCCCGTGTTCATCAGCAGAAACGCGCCGGTGCCGTAGGTGCACTTGGAATCGCCGGGGGTGAAGCAGGCCTGCCCGAACAGCGCCGCCTGCTGGTCGCCCGCCGCGCCGGAAATGGGAATGGGCGCACCGAAGAACTGCGGCTCCGTCAGCCCATAGCGGCAGCTGGAGGGCATAGGCACCGGCAGCAGGGAGCGGGGGATGTCCAGCCAATTCAGAATATCCTCATCCCATTGCAGGGTATTGATGTTGAAAAGCATGGTGCGGGAGGCATTGGAATAGTCCGTCACGTGTACCTTGCCCCCGGTGAGCTTCCAGATCAGCCAGGTCTCCACCGTGCCGAACAGCAGGTCGCCCTGCTCTGCCATCTCCCGCGCGCCGGGGACGTTTTCCAGGATCCAGTGGATCTTCGTGCCGGAAAAGTAGGGGTCGATCACCAGCCCGGTTTTCTCTCGGATGGCCTGGGTCAGCCCCCGGCTTTGCAGCCGCTGGCAGATCTCCGTGGTCCGGCGGCATTGCCAGACAATGGCATTGCAGATGGGCTGCCCGGTGTGCTTGTTCCATAGGATTGTGGTTTCTCGCTGGTTGGTGATGCCGATGGCGGCAATATCCGCCGCGTTTGCCCCAATGCTGGCAAGGGCCTGCCGGGCGACGGACAGCTGGGTCTCAAAGATCTCGTCCGCGTCGTGCTCCACCCAGCCGGGCTGGGGAAAGATCTGGGTAAATTCCTTCTGCGCCACCGCACAGATTTCACCGGCCTGGTCAAACAGAATGCATCGGTTGGAGGTGGTGCCGGAGTCCAGCGCCATGATATATTTCGGCATCGCTTGTCCCTCCGCTTACTGAATGTGAACGTGGTTGTTGATGTGATCCTGGCAGTAGCAGTAGTACCCCTTGCATTTGGAGCAGTAGCGGAATTCCAGCTCCGGGTTCGATACATCCGTGCGGCCGCACACCGTGCAGCGATGGTTGTAGTTCTGCTTCGGCTCCTGGGGCTTCTGGCTGACGTGGAACTGGATCACCTTTGGCTGCCTTGGCTTTTTGTGGAAGAGCTTGCGGGCATTGTTCTGCCAGCTCAGGGGGATCACATTCAGCACATCCTTGCCAAAGAACAGGAAGTAGTTCCCCAGGGCGATCAGCGGGAACAGGTTGGCAGCCGTAAACGGCGGGCTGAAAACGCCCAGCAGAATGATCACCAGGTCAAACAGCGCCAGCACCCAGGCCTTGACCGGGATGATAAAGAACAAAAGGAAACTGGCATCCGGGAAGAGGGTGGCGTATCCCAGGAAGAGGCTCATGTTCAGATAATACACATTGGCGCTGCAATTGAAGATCATCGCGTATATATCCATCAGCACCACGCCGGTGAGATAGAAGATGTTGAATTTCAGCGTTCCCCACATGCGTTCCATGGCGTTGCCCAAAGAATAGTAACAAAGCAGGGAAATGGCCATCAGCAGAATGTTGCTGGTCAGGTAGGTCAGCGGATAGGTGAACAGCCGCCATACTTGCCCCTGAAGGATCAGCCGCCGGTTGAAGGACAGCAGATTGTAAAGCGTATAATTCCGTGTCACCATGCTGATCACATACATGACCGCGTTGCCAATGCAGATATAGAGCATCAGGTTGGGGATGCCCTTGTTTCGGTTCCGCAGGCAGAACCGCTCAAAGTTTCTGCGCAGATTTTTCAAAAAGATCAACTCCTAAAACTGCTTTGCGTATATTTTACCAGCAGCGGAGAAAAAAGTCCATATCGTATTTGTGAACAATGCGGGAATGTTTTCGCCCCTACTTGACAAATCCCGAAACAGGATTATAATGAGCATGACAAATGAAAATTGCATATAAGCCTTATCAAGAGTGGTGGAGGGAACGGCCCGATGAAACCCAGCAACCTGTTATTCAAGGTGCTAAATCCGGCGGCAACGAAAGATGAGGATTCGATAGACGCGCACATCGAATCTTCGGTGTGCGGTTTTTATTTGCTGTGATCGTTTCTGCGCAGAGAGAAAGGAATATAGAAATGGAAAAAAGACTGTTTACCTCCGAATGCGTCACCAATGGCCACCCCGACAAGGTAGCCGACTCGATTTCCGACGCCATCCTGGATGCCTGCCTGGCCCAGGACCCCAATTCCCGTGTGGCCTGCGAGACCATGGTCACCACGGACCTTTGCCTGATCTGCGGCGAGATCACCACCAAGGCGGTGGTGGACTATCCCGCCGTCGCCCGCCAGGCCATCCGTAAAATCGGCTATGTGTACCCCGGCGACGGCTTCGATGCCGACACGGTGGAGATCCAGTGTCACATCCACACCCAGTCCGTCGATATCGCCATGGGCACCAACGATCAGGTGGGCGGCGCGGGCGACCAGGGCATGATGTTCGGCGGAGCCTGCACCCAGACCCCGGAGCTGATGCCCATGCCCATTGCCCTGGCTCGGGCGCTGAGCAATCGCTTGAGCGAATGCATCCGTTCTACCGACCTGCTCCGCGCCGACGGAAAGACCCAGGCCACCGTGGAATTCGACGAGCAGGGAAATGTGGTCGGCGTGGACACCGTGGTCGTCTCCGTGATGCACAGTCAGGATTTTGAGATCGAAGCGCTGCGCGCCTACATTGCCAAAGAGGTGATCGCGCCCGTGCTGGCAAAATACGGCTTCCGTATGGAGGATGTGAAGCATATCTTCATCAACCCCACCGGCAATTTTGTCATCGGCGGCCCCAACGGTGACACCGGCCTGACCGGCAGAAAGATCATTGTGGATACCTACGGCGGCTATTTCTCCCACGGCGGCGGTGCCTTCTCCGGCAAGGACCCCACCAAGGTGGACCGCAGCGCGGCCTATCTGGCCCGGTATATGGCCAAGAACCTGGTGGCGGCGGGGCTGGCAACCAAGGTGCAGGTGCAGCTGGCCTACGCCATCGGCGTGGCGGAGCCTGTCTCCGTTCGGGTGGATGCCTTCGGCACCGGTGTTATTCCGGAGGAGCAGATGACGGATTTGCTGCGCAAGACCGTAGATATGACCCCTGCCGGTATTATCAAGCGTTTTGACCTGCGCCGCCCCATCTATGCGGACACCGCTGCCAACGGTCACTTCGGCGTGGAGGGGCGCCCCTGGGAGAAGACTGATCTGGCCGAAGAGCTGAAAGCGCTTGTTTAATGACGCAGTGACAAGCATAGGGAGGAAAGAAGATTGGAATACATCTATTTGCACGGATTAGGTCAGACAGCAGCCAGCTGGCAGCCGCTGCTGGAACAGCTGCCGGAAAAGGGAACCTGCCTTGATTTGGTGGGGCTGATAAGGGGAAAGGAAGCAACTTATTCTAATCTCTATGCGGCTGTCTCCCAGGCTTGCGATGCGGCGGACGATCCCCTCGTTCTGTGCGGCCTGTCCCTTGGAGCGGTGCTGGCACTGAACTACGCTATCGACCACCCGGAGAAGGTGAAGGCGCTGGTTTTGATTGCCACCCAGTATAAAATGCCCAAGGCATTACTGGCTCTGCAAAACGTGATGTTTCATTTTATGAAGGAATCGGCATTTCAGCAGACCGGCTTCCAAAAGGCAAATTTTGTCAGCCTGTGCAAGACAACGGGGAAGCAGAATTTCAGTCAGTCCGTCAAAACACTGCGCTGCCCCACGCTGCTTGTGTGCGGAGAACAGGACAGCGCCAATCAAAAGGCATCCAAAGCCCTGGCGGCTATCCTGCCCAATGCGGAATTCAAAGAGATTCCGGGAGCAGGCCACGAGGTGAACACTCAGTCGCCGGACAGATTAGCGGCAGTGCTGCAAGAATTTTATCAGCATCTGTAAATAGGGAAGGGCAGAGCACCTTGGTTGGCGCTCTGCCCTGTTTCGTTTACCGCAGCAATGGCTGCATTTGCATTCCTTGGGCGGCCAGTTCCACCGCCTGGGGAATCAGCTCAAAATGGGCAACCAGGGAAGTGGGTTTCTTTTCCGGATCATCCTGCCCGTAGGGAATAAAATAGTAATGCTTTCGCGCCATCAGGCGGCCAATGTTCTCTGCCGCCCCGGCCAGCCCATCGTTGGTGGAGACGGCAACCAGCACCGGTCTGCCGTTGCGCAAATGGCTTTTTGCCGCCATGGTCACCGGGGTGTCCGCAATGCTGTGGCTGAGCTTTGCCAGGGTGTTGCCGGTGCATGGGGCAATGACCAGTACATCCAGCAGCTTCTTTGGCCCAATCGGCTCCGCACCGGCGATGGTTTGAATGACGGGCCGACCACAGATGCGCTCAGCCCGTTCCAAAAATTCTGCTGCCGTGCCAAACCTGGAATCGGTGCTGGCGGAGGCAAAGGAGAAGATGGGGAATACCTGGTGATTCTCCGCCAGCTGCTCCATCACCGGGAACACCTTGGAGAATGTACAGAAGGAGCCGCACATTGCAAATCCAACATTCATACGCCGCCCTCCCGCGTCAGGCGGATTACCGTGTCTGCGATCAGTCGCCCGGCGCTTTCCGGGACGTGGATGCCCGGAAGTCCTCGCGCCTGAATCACATCCGCTGCCTCGATCCCCGGCGTGGAAGCAAGATCGATTTTCAGGCTGCCCGCACATTCCGCCGCCAGCGGCCGGGGTACCATGATGCCGGGAGCCGTATTGAAGAGAATGCGGTATTTGTGAATTTCGTCAGCAAGTGCTTCCGGCGCAATGCTGTGCAGCCCAAAGGAGGTGGCCTCCGCCCGGTGGGCGATAGAGCGGGAAAGAACCGCAACCTCTGTACCGTGGGCCTTCAACAGAAACGCCAGCTGCTTGCCGATCCGTCCCCACCCGATGACCAGGACGGGAGCGCCGCAGAGGGAGAAGCTTATCTTCTCTCCGGCAACCCGCAGTGCACACTCAGCGGTCAGCGCTGCGTTTTTCCACAGATAGAGATCATCCTTTAGCAGATCGATTGCCGGATGGCTGCCTGTGATTTCCTCCGGCAGCATCCCGCCGATTAGCGTGATATGCTCAGGCAGCAGCGCCAAAAGCTCCTGTAAATTTGCGCCGCTTTTCAGCAGCCCATTCCCGGAAAAGCTGGGCGCATCCATAAGTAGGTGGGTTGCCTCCGGCGTAATGTGGTCGGCTATGTCGATGCCGCTGTCCGCCAGCGCCCTAACCGCTGCATGGCTTGCGGGGGTGCAGCCCACAGGATAAATCAGAATATTACGCATTGTCATCACTCCTGTGTCCCAGATTATGCGCCGCGAATCGTCGGCGTGATAGGGAGACGCCTGTTTATTCTTGGGCAACACCGCACAATTTGGCAAGAAGCCCCAGCCTGGATTTTTGGCTCAATTCAAACTGAAGAAGTGGGGCAAAAAGACGGCTGCGGCTCGCAGACACAATTGCGCGGTGTTGCCCTTGATTTTTGGCGTACATCCTGTATAATAAACGTAGAGAGTCCCCCTTGTGGGACCAGAGCACCCTGAAAAGGAGGAGCCCATATGCAACGTTTGGGATTTATCCATGATATGCTGGATGTGAAGGTGCTGATCCTTTTTGTCATGTCCCGGGTCAGCTACCCTGCCACCGGCCAGCAGATCTATGAATTGTGCCTGCAGGATGACTGCGTCAGCTATTTTGATGTGTGCGCGGCCATTCCTCAGTTGGTAAAATCCGGCCATCTGCTGGAAAAGGACAAGGACCTGTATGAGATCACCGACAAGGGCAAGGCAGACGGCGCGCTGACTCAGGATTCCATTGCCTACACCGTCCGCTGCAAGGCAGAAAACGCCGTCAACCGTTTCAACCGACAGCTTCGCAGAAGCAGCTTTGTCAAGACCCAGGTCATTCCTCACGAGAGCGGCGAGTGCTCTGTGATCATGGCCCTGGACGATGAAACCGGCAATCTGATGACTCTGGAGCTGATGGCCCCCAACCAGCGCCAGGCGGTCCGGCTGGGCAAGCTCTTTGAAAAGAAAGCGGAGATCATTTATAACATGACAATGGGAGAGCTCCTGGACGAGGAGGATGAAATCGATTCCTGACCCCTTGTCGAATACGCGGTATCGTGGTATAGTTAAGGTACACCGAGATGATCGGTACTAAGAAAGGAGCTGCCGCGTATGAAATTCCAGTATAGTGAAAAGAAAGTCAAGCTGCCTGAAAAGGTTCATCTCTACGCCGAGAAGAAGGTAACAAAGCTTGCACGCTATTTCGAGGAGGATGCGGAAGCCTTAATTGTATTTTCCGTGGAGAAGAACATGAATAAGGCAGAGCTGACGGTGCACGGCGCGGGCACCTGGTTCCGTGCCTCTGAAAGCACCTCTGATATGTTCGCCTCCATTGATGCCGCCGTTGCCACCATCGAGGGCCAGATTCGCAAGAATAAAACCCGCCTGGCAAGACGCCTGCGCCAGGATGCATTCGTCCGAAGCGTCCAGGAGGAGACCTCCTTTGCCCCGGAGCCAGTAGAGGAGGATCTGAGCATCACCCGCGTCAAGCACTTCAATTTCCGTCCAATGACCAGAGAAGAGGCCGTTCTCCAGATGAATCTGCTGGATCACACTTTCTTTGCCTTCCGTGACGAAGACAACGGCGGCTCCTTTGCCGTTGTTTACAAGAGAAACGACGGCGGCTACGGCTTGATCGACGACGAAAAGTAATCCACACCCTCCTGATCCCTGCGGACATGTTCCGCAGGGATTTTTTGTGAAACGGAGTAAAATGAGCTTGACAAAAGGGGGAAGGAGTGATAATATAGCCAAGCTGTCCGCGGGAGCGGGTCAGAAGAGCAGGATAGACACAGAAACTTAAAGAAAAGTTAAAAAAGAGCTTGACAAAAAGTGGAAGGTGTGCTAGACTGAGGAAGTTCACAGTGAGTGAACGGCTCTGTACCTTGTAAATTGAATAACGTAAAGACAAACTAAACACCTTGGACAATAAATGGAATTGTTTAAGCGTAAGCGAAAAACAGCCAACGAAAATTCTTGAGTAATAAATGCTGGAAGCGAATTATTCAGAAATGGGATTTTAGGCTCTGAAAAGGGTTTAAGATACAAATTTTTGAGAGTTTGATCCTGGCTCAGGACGAACGCTGGCGGCGTGCCTAACACATGCAAGT
>ENA-OUQF01000957-OUQF01000957.1-human-gut-metagenome-genome-assembly--contig:-NODE-957-length-19336-cov-3.798714_pt1 | contig 19336 bp, 37 predicted proteins | sample MGYA00237947_ERZ548826 | MGnify/ENA primary metagenome ERZ548826 (study PRJEB26490, sample SAMN05194701) | human gut metagenome | biome: terrestrial biome; feature: human-associated habitat; material... | reverse complement strand
ATTGTTGCAAGTGAAAGAATGAACCAGCAATTAAGTTTTCAACATTTTGAACAAGTGAGTTTTCAACAATTTTGTAGCATCACTCGTTCTTTTGTGACTTAATTCGGAATCTCAGCAACGACCTGAATCATCTTGATTGAAGTCGGAATGAAGATTCGTCCTTGCAGCATGTTCATAAAAGTAAGCGTCTGAAGCAGATCGAACCAGTGCGAACTCTGTTCAGCAGGTGCCGCATTCAAATCAGCGATCAGGCTCTCCACAACCTTATCGTCAAGGAAATCGAGCTGCGTACATGCTTCACCGCGCTCATAGCTGGTTCCGATCTTAACTTTTGCATCGTATGTAATCTGTACTGACTTCATACTGTTACGCTCCTTTTTATTATACAACCATTCGGGGTTTTGCTCAACAACTAACAGGCGTTGATTAGTCGCCATTTTCTTCTGCGTCAATGATCTCAACACTCTCGATGGAGTTCGGCACGTACATGCGCTTTCTGAATCGCTCCATGGTCTCAAGCGCCGCCTCAAGGTGAATCATCACAACATGCTGCTCTTTTGATTGCTTCTTATACTCTGTATCAATGGCAGCACACAGCGTATCGACCACATCATTCGGCACAGATTCGAACTGGTAAGTAGCCTTCTTATAATCGAGCCGCGTGCTTGTTGCGATTGCCGCACGATATGTTACTTTGATCGTATACAAATTAACACTCCTCTTATTGCGCCGCTCGTTCACACAGAATCGCGGCCGCTTCTTTCAAAACACAAACTCGTTCAGCTTGGCTTGTACATGTAACATGGTGTTGATAGCAAAGATCTTTAATTCCATTCGCAGCATCATCCCAGATTCTTAACGAGGTGTTGTTAAGATGACGATCTTGTTGATATTTCGGAATCAAGTAGTCGAGTTCGAACGGGATGTACTTTTTAATCACATCTAGTCCTCCAAGATGATTGATATAACGAATGTTGAGTTCGCGGAACGTAAGCCGCTCATCGGTTTCGTTGTCAATATCACAAAAATGAACACCGACTGCTTCATTGAATGTCATCTGGCAAAACCTCCTCTCCTGTTATTCTTCCAGTGTGATATCATCGTGACCAGCGTCTTCAAGCGGTTCATCCTTTGCCAGCGCAATGATTTCGTCAATGTTGTTTTCGATCAGATACTTCCAATCTTCCAGACGCTGATTGACGATCTCCGTCGCCTGAACAATGACCGCATCCGGCGTAATGCGCTCACAGTTGCATTTCAGAGCCAGGATCAAGTCATCGAATGTGACAGGGTCAAGGATCGTATCGCTGGGAATCATGTCCTTACCGAGCTTCCAACTTGCCATAATCAGAACCTCCTGAACTGCACGAACTTGCCATCAGCGTAGCAAGGAGAGTAACACTGCGAGACACAATAGTTATTTACGAAGGTGGCCACGAAAACAGGTTCACCCTGAATGATTACCGCTTCCGGTTTCAACTTTTCGACTTGTTCTGCCATCTGCCATGCCATATCCCTTACTTTGATAGATCCATCCGTAGGGAAAATCGTAGGCAATGGTCCATCATGAAGAACGTCATCCGTGCATAGCTTGCGAGCTGCATCGAGCTGAGCGTTGGACCATTGGGCAATAGAAAGTTCAGTCATGTTGAGAACCATTGCTACGTCTGCCTCCTTATTCTTTTACTGATAGTTCTTTTGCCATGATTCTTTCGCGCATCTCGGCTCCAGTTGAGGAAATGTAATCGCGAGTAAGAACCCATGCATCTTCTTCGCCGCAAATTTCGGCAGGCTCTTTGAACAAGCGAATGGATTCATCTGGCTTTTTACCGCCAAAGATTTCCTTCTTAGCCGCATCTGTGATACAGGGATCATTGTAAATAGAATGCCACCATTTTTCTTGTTCTTTAAGATACTCAAGTGCTCGTCCTTCAGTAGCAAAAAGACTGTAATGGAACTTGTCGTCGTGAATCGTTTCGTCACGGGCTTCGTGAGACATAAAAATTCCCCATACAAACATGCTGTTACACTCTCCTTTCGTTTTTATTTGCGTCAATTTTTGTAATTTCTATATAAAAATCTAATACATTTTTTGACGCAAATATGCGATTGCATTGGATGTGGTTACGTCTGCCTCGGTACCACCAGTCGCCCGACATGTGCAGAGCAACGCCCCGACTATTGTCAGAACGCTATTTATTTAATTGATAATACAATCACCCTCGATGCTGTAATAAGCTTCTGTCCATGTAAATGGTTCGCCAAGGTCTTTTGGATTGATAGAATCAAGTTTCGCCATAGTCTCAGGTGGAACATCTTTCCAAAGAAAAATGAAACCTCGTAACCATTGACCGTTTCGATTTGCCATGAAACACCCTAGAGCACATTTATCCTTCTGACCTTGCCACGGATGAAGTTTGTATCTAACATGAAGCTTAATATATTCAGATCCATTCCAATACTCATAAATATCAGGATGGTCACGCATACACTGTTTTGCTTTTTCACGCCAGAATCGATTGTTGCTCATTTTACCAATTTCTTCAGGAGTGAATTCTGAGAACTGTTTGCCAGAGAGATTGGTTCCCTCAAGAAGTTCAAATTTAGGTTTTTCTCCAAAGTTCTTTTTCTTTCCACCTTTAGAAACCGCTTGAACGATACAACCATATTGGTCAGCCATTTTACCTGCTTCATCACAGATATTGTCCCAACCCATATCGTCATCGATATCAATAATCCGAACCATTATATTCACCTCTTTTCGTGCAAAGCGGTTATTATATATCACACCAAAACTTCGTAGAGAGTATATCATCTGCGGTCCCGTCTTTGATGCGATTGGAAATCATTGTATGTAGGTTATTTTTACCAGTAGTGCGCCGCCAGGTTAGCCCTGTGCTGCCTGTTCGCCAGGGTTGCTACGCTTCTTGCCAGACTTCTTCGGAGTGGGCACCTTGAATCGAACCAAGACAGTAGTCGGGCGAGTGCTGGAATCGACAGAGAGATGGGGTTTGTATACTCGCCGGTCTTTCAAACGACGAATGACTTCCTTCTCAGCTTCCTTGGAAAGCGGTTCGGGTTTTGATTCGACTGCTGCCTTGGAGATCTTGGCATCAAAATTCGCCACACGATAGCAGCCCTGGCGGTGAGTCTGATTCTTCTGGATTTCGACCGGCTCCAGGTAATCCATATTCAGATTCAACTTGGTGACTTCCTTCTCGGTGAACAGCTCGTCGGCGATATAGATAGACCAGGCTTCCTCGTTCGCCTTGCGGCCTTTGCCACGGTACATAGGTTTGTTGTTGGCTTCTTTCTTGGTACGATAGTACAGCATAATTTTTACCTCTTTCACTTTTTGCGTTTATGTATTACTGCGTGCCGCTTAAACGACCACAGCAATCAACAGAGTCAGGGCGATCGAGATAAGGAAGAAATTGCGAATCGTTTCCGTCATTTCGATCGGATCTACGGTATCAAACCAGCGTGCCAGGGTGTCGATCACCTGATTGTAGCGGCGGAAACATCCCAGATAATACAGGCCGGTTCCGATTTGCTGGAGTGCGCCCACCAGAAGTAACATGGCGGCGAACACCCAGACGATGGGATGCTCAGACAATCAAATCACCCTCCTTTACTGTGAATGGCAGAGTCAGAATGTGAAACTGCAATTCGATTTGAACACGCGGCCGGAGTCTGCTATAGGGCAGGAAGTACGGGTCAGCCAATTCGATGCGGCGCTTATGACGGCGCTCTTGGGACTGCATCCAGGTGGAATCCGTGTCACTAAGGTATGTTGCGAACATGGTTCATATTGCTCCTTTCTTACTGCGCTGCTGCGCTTCTTACGGCTGCTGCTGCGCTCATACTCTTGTGAATTCGTCCAGATAATAACGAGAGCCATGCATAATAAAATACGCACGGCCCTGACTGGTCTGATAGATTTTGTGGCGGCCAGCCTGTTTGCGGCGCTCGCCATTATTGGTTGTGACTTCGACACACGCCTCTTCAATCGCTGTGATCTCAAGCCCGCCCCAGTTGTTAAGCGGATACACGGCGATTGCATGTTTCTCTGGGGGAAAAACGTCTCTCATAATTCAACCTCGCTTTCTTGCTGAATAGAGATCTTGTCAGCGGAATCATATCAGGACTTTCAAACACGATAAATCCACCCAGATTATTGATAGATGCAACCAGCAAACCATATTTTTCAATGATGAGCCAATTCAGACTGTTCGGATTGTACGGTCGGAATGGTTTCGCATCAGGAAATCCCGCCCTCGCATCACTGAAAAACTGCGGGGTCAGCTCTTTCGTATCCAAATTTACGACACGAATCGGCGTGAGGGTTCCGCTTTCCGGGTCCAGCACAACGGCGCACAATCTGTCATGCATCTGATAGATCTCTGACAAAATCATTAGAAAGTGTCCTCCCCTTCCCAGGCGGCTTACAGCTTGCCGCTCATAATGCCCATCACAGGGATACGTTGACCTTCGCTCTGCTCGTACACATGAGCTTCGGTTGCGTGGCGATTGTGAACTTCTCGCTTAGCGACCTCAAAGTTCTTCTCAGCCTCGGCGTAACTCTTGAAGGGGTATTCCATTTCGCCCATGATGGGATCGTTCCATTTGATGACGAGGACGTAGGGAGCTTCTTTGATAGCCTGTTCATAGCGCTGTTCCTCGGCGGGTTGCTGCGCCCCGGCGGCCTGCTCCTTGGCGACGATTTTCTCGGCCAGATTCTTCAGCTCTGCAATCACATCAGCATTCAGATGCCGCTTGGCTTCTTCAGCGCGAATCATCTCGGCGATTGCATTCACATCCGCCTTTGCTTCATCAGCCAGCTTACGAGCCAGGCTTTCAGCGCGGTGACCTGCATACTGAGTGGCAATCTTGTCATAGCACCACCACTTGTCGACGGCGGCGGCGCGGGCGTATCTGAGCAGTTTCATGTTATCCATTTTGTTTTACCTCTCTTTTGTTTTATCAATTGGCAGCAAATGCCGCCAGATCATCACAGATTGCTTTTGCTTGCTCCGGGGTCAGATGGTACTCTTGCACCAGCCAGTCATAATCACCGGCACGCCAACCGCCATCATACAGAGCAGCTGCAATACTTGTCACATCGAATTCCATTTCAATCCTCCTCAGCGGCGCAGTTGCACCACAGGATATCTTCGATGATGTCATCGTCGATATCATCAGGAGTATCATTGCAATTCATAATGAGGGTCAGGTTTTGATTCACAGGAGGCACTTCACTGCCCAGTTCGTAAGCATAAATCCATGTCTCACCGTATTCGTCCTCAATCGTACAGTACAACAGGGTGCTTTCGTTGTCGTTCAAGTCAAGACCGGTGATTACATCATATCGAGTGACCATGCCAGTCAGGATGTAATGACCATTCAGACCAGGCTTGAGACCATCGATGCTTGCAGTGGCGGCGCTTGCAGTGGGAACCGGCAGGGCAAAGATTGCGGCCATCAGAAAGACAGCGGCGACTGTCACTGCCATGGACTTCAGCGATTTCAGAATGGATTTCATAACGATATACCTCTTTCTTTTTTGTGGTTTAGATTCGAACAGCGGCGCTTAGTGGTGCCGTGCTGCCCGGAGAAAATCATGCCAGATAGACTGCGCTACGATTGCCAGAGCGACACCAACGATGATGCCGCAAGCGAAAATGAATTCAGTGCTAAAGTAATCCATGATGATTCTCCTTTTCGTTTGATACTCAAATCTGGTTTACGGTTTCGATGACATAATCATCGTAATTATTGCCGAACGTAACGTATGCGTCCGGGCTACACTTGGACAGGGCTTCCATCAGCTCTGCGACAGTCATGCTACTGGTTTTGTGCTCGACGATATCAAGCAGAGCGTAACCGGCGTGGTTCTCACCGTTGATTCTGACGAATTTCATATTGTTGAGCTCCTTTCAATTTTTGTTTTGTTGTGGTTACGGTTACGTCTGCCCTGGTACCGTAAATCGCCCAGTATTTTGGACAAGGAAAAGAGGTAAAAAGAAAACGCCGAACGAATTCACTCCGATACCGCCAGAGGAATTCGTCGACGTTTTGGCATAAGAAAAAGCCCTACGAGCTGTGATACTCATAGGGCTTGCGTTTGGAATCCGGGTTTATTTTACTTCGATATAAAAGTTCTCGATAACCATTGTAATAGAAACGCCATCGTATTTGTTTGCTGAAAACGTTATTCCGTTTATATTTTCAGAACAAATTTCGTCAAACTTCTTTTGTTCCTCTTTTGAAAACGAAATGCCATCTTCATCTGTCGCAATGTAATACGTTTCAAAACCAAACCAAGGACTTGATTCGTTCCCCATAGCTAGTTTTATCAAGTATGGTTGACATTCAATTCCTACAGATTTGCATTTTTGAATATGCTCATCTGATTTCGTTTTGAAAAAAGCATTCAATTTCATAATGGTTTGTATGGCTTTCGGATTCACCATAAAGGATTTACCGTTAGCGCACACTTTTTCGAGCTTTCCTATATCTTGGAGCCATTTACAGAAATCATCATTCTGCTTTTCGATCCAATCCATAACATAGTACCCCTTTCATTGGACTTGGGTTTCGTTGGGGTTATTATATCATGGATTCATCTTGGATTCCAGCTCAGATTTGTTGGTTATCCACCCTCGCCGCGTGGAGGCTCTGATATTGAGGGCAAAGCAGTTTAACGTCATGCTCGGGACACTAGTTATTATTTTTGATTTCATACCAGGCGGGCTCTCCTTTTTGATTTCATTTTGCGATTGCATTTAGAATGCGAAATTGAACGAGCTTTCCAGATTGAACTGACCATTTTTATTGAAGAAGAATCTTGCTGTCAAGATTCGCTTGGTTCTGGTCCAGTCCGAGTGCTTGTTGGCAACCATGGTTTTAACGTCTTTCGTTGCGTTCTTGAAACCGGTTGCATCCAGCTCATAATAAAGGGTTTCATACTGGTCGGTCTCCTTGTTGTGCACTTTTGCTTCCAGAACAAAAGGCGCTTTGAATCCGACTTCATCAATGGTTTCGTTCGTCACGATGGGATGAGGATACGTCCAGAATGTGCTTTCATCTGGAGTGGTTTCGCATGGCTTTTCGCCCCAAAGAACCTCTTCCGTTCCGTTGTAGTTCACGGCAGTCACAGCGGCCACACGGTCTGGCATGTCACACGCTTTGAAAGCGGTTTTCATGTCCTCAGTGGGGAGTATGACACCATCATCGAAATAGATATTGAACTTCATACAGCTTTTATCCTTTCTTTCGCACTACTTGTGTTCATTTCTGTAATGCGACCGGGACCCCGAAGGGCCCCACGCACTGAGCCTAACGCCTTTTTATAGCCGCTCAGTCGGCTTTTGTAACGATTGTGATTACTTGCCAAAGCTGAAGGTGTAGTCGGCATGATAATCATGTTCGCCCTTTTCATCAACATGGCTTGCGATGTTCCACATCATGTTCATGATTGCTTGAGTCATTTCCGTTCCGCCCATCACATGAGTGTCACGAGCGTTCTTACCAGCTCCGGACTTACGGTTCATAATGAACTTAAGCTCATGGCTGGTTGCCTTGATGGCATTAACGGTTTCGCCCTTCTTGTTTTCAACAGGAATCATCAGAATGGCATCGAAAATGCTCTGGATATCAGTGATGAGGTCATTGTTGCTTACAGTTGCGCCGGCCTTCATCTTTTCAACAGACTTCAGGACGAGCTGCCCGCTTTCCTTCTTTTCAGCATACGCCTCATTAAACTCCTTCTGCTCTTCGGCGCTCATGGTATGCTCTGCCATGGTGTCCATGCTGATTACACGGGCAAACTCATTGCAGGCGAAGGGCCAGCTTGCGTTATTGAACTTTGCGGTCGTAAAGCGGGTGAATTCAATGAGATTCAGAACGTTGCGCTTATCAACGGTTGCATCATTGATTTCAACACCAATCATGCCAGTGTCGCGATCAACGACTTCTTTCACACGCTTACACTTGAGATAGCCGTATTCGACAGCCGCTTTCATGGGGTTTTCGCTTTCAGCCAGCTCAGCGTAAACGGCCATCTTGTACGAACCATTGTAGCCAGCCAATGCCAGGTTGACACGTCCCAGCTTATCTTTGATTGCGTCGTAGTCTTTCGTGTTGACTACGGCCTTGTACTCATCGACAGCCAGCTCCAGAGCCAGCAGCTTGCGACTTGCGTCAGCCTTCCACTCTTCAGCGGTCTGAGGAGCTTTCGTTTCGACTTTGGTCTCAGTTTCGGGCGTGGTGTTCATAGTAGTAGTGGTTTCCATAAGTTTTACCTCTCGTTTGATATGTTTTGCGCCACCTTGCAGAATCGAACTGCAATCATTTGAACCACTTCAGTGACATATAAAAAGCCCTCTGACGTTGCCGCCGGAGGGCTATATATCAAACAAGGCCAGCTTGCGCCAGTCTTATGTAATATCGCTAAAATCACCACACAATCAATTTTGATATCGTTTCAATCATTGCTTGCGAATACTCTGAATCATAGTCCCGGAGGGGCTATGGAGTAACGATTTTCATTGACGGAGCCAATTCAATCAATCACTTGCGTTGATTTCAATTCCATCTCCATTCATTGCGTTTGCAGTACGCTCTCTTGCACCTTTAATACCAGCGCCGACTAAAGCACTATCGGCCGCAGGTGTAGTTAGATGCCCCCAGTCAGGGCTTGCGTTTAGGCTTGCATTCCTGTTGGAGCTTACGATTACATCCATTGGTAGCCGTTTTTCAGGTCACTTTCATGGTGCCATTTCCTGCATCACATAGTCGGTCGCTTTCACATTCTCGCAACTTTTGCGAATGTGTTCATGTGGGCGGCGATTCCCGACACCAACGGCCCATAATTTCTTTTTGGGCCAACATCGTCTAGTGTATTATAGGATTCACTGGATTTTCCTGTTCTAGGCATCCGTTCCGTTTTGTTCGGTGCTGTTGAACTTGTTGCCGCCGCTGTTGTGCGGCGTTTCTGTTGTTACCCCGTGGGGAACGGCGTTTGTAACAAGTTTTGAAAATTTTCTTTTGGAATTTTTTCGGCGCTTGTTGTTGTGCCGTGTTCCCGTGTCGCTGTTGTGCGGCGGGGGTTTGTTGTCGTGCGGCGTTTGTTGTTGTGCCGTGCGGCGTTTATACCCCGTGGGGAAACACGTTTGTAACAAAATCAGAAAAATTTTTTTGAAAAAATTTTCGGCGCTTTATTATAGGTGTATTTTTTGGCGATACCCTGTTGAAAAGTGCGCATTGTAGGGCGGCTGTAAAGCCCTGTAAAGCGTGTAAAGGCGGCTGGAATGGTAGGATATAGGGCAAAAGAAAAAGCCGCATAAAGCCCCAAAAAGGGCGATATACGGCGGGCAAAAGAAAAGCCGCCCACGGCGGGCGGCTGGAGATCCTTATTTGATACGGGCGGCGATTGCGTCCAGATATGCGGCACACTGTACATTGTCCCGGTATCCATCAGCGGCGGCAATATCGGCACGGGCGGCGGCAATTAAACGGGATACACGCATTTTATACCACTTTTCGGCGGGGTACAGCTGAGCAAGGCGGGCGGCTGTTTGGTCCATGGTATACCCGTCAATGATACAGGCAACGGCGGCACGGGCACGGGCATCCTGTACCACGTTTAGAATATCGGCACGGGCGGCGGTATAGTGTTCATCATATACGGCGGCATTGTCAACGGCCTTATAAAGGGCGGCATTTTCGGCGCTTTGCACGTTTTTTGCACGGCGTGCGGCCCCGTCAATATCGGCGGCGTGGACGTTGCCGCCGTGGTCAACACTTCCAATGTAGGTGCGGGCGGCACTGCTCATTACAATTACAAGATTGCGGCGGCGGTATTTTTTTAGCTGTTCTTTTGCATCCCTGTACGGGGCAAAGTCCATCAAACGGGCATACCCCGCACGGCGGGCGGCATCTTTTGCGGCATCAACAGCGGCACGGGCGGCGGTCAAGTCGTCTTTTTCGGCGTTGTTGCGGGCAATGAGGGCTGTAATTAAGTCGTCACTATCAATATTTTCGGGCGCTTTGCCGCCGTTTTTTACAGTCCAGCGGGCAAATTGTGTAAGTAACTCATATCCGGCAATATAGGCGGCGCTCTTGATATCGGCAAAGTCCGAAATAGTCGTATTATCGCACTTTTCAGCGGCGGCAATACTGTCCTTTATGGACTGCAAAGCGGCCTTTTCAGCGGCGGTATTTTCGGCGATATAGCGCGTTTTAACGTGTCCGGTCAAGCCCAAAATTTTCGTGTCTCTTTTAGCAAGGGTTTGGGCGGCATCCAGTGCGGCGGCGGCGTGCTCATACTGAACAGCGAGATTTTCCATATTTTGGGCGGCTGTATTCCGCTTTGCATCCCGCACGTTGTCCCATTGCAAGGTTAAAAAACGGGGGGCGGCGCTGTCCTCAAAGCGGCGTTTAACCACGTTGCACGCAACGGCACCAGCTAAACCCATCAAAGGCGATACGGCCCCGCCGTGCATTGTGTGTTGTGCCGCATAGCTGGACTTATACAAGGGTGCGGGGGCCGCTGTCGGGGCGGCGGCTTTGATACCGGGATGATACGATACAGGCACACTTTCAGCTGTACCGCCCGTATAAGGAACGGCGGGGCGGCGGTATGCGGGGGCATTATCCACGGGGGCAAGGTATGCGGGGCCGTCGGGCTGGATATAACGGTATCCCTCATTAGTACGGGTCAAAACGGGGCGGGGGTAGACACGGGCAACAGCAACGGCGGCGGCGTGCCGGGTGAAACGTCCTGTAATATCATCAGTAATGAGCATTGCCGCAACACGGGCGGCGGGGGTAATGGGTGTAATGAGCACGGCGGCGGGGGCACTATGAGCGGCGGCAATACGGGCGGCGATACGGGCAGAAGTAGAACGGCGAACAGTTGCGGGGGCGCTGGTTTTTTCGGTCAAATACAGCATAATAAACCTCATTTCTAAAAAGTGTGATACCAGCCCACCACGGCGGCGGGCCTGTCTATATAGTACAGCCACAAAAATACATGGTAACACAATACAACAAAAAACAGCAAAGAAATTTTCAGGCACAACAGGTAGTTGTAAAAATCCAGGCAGAATTTCAGATTTCCAGCACTCGAATACCACCTAATAACGGAAGGTAGCATTCACCGAAAACCCGCATGAATCCTAGACTTTTCAGGCCATACCGGGGGGATGTTAAAAATTGGAAAAGGGGTCGAGTTTGGGTCGTGCGTACCAGTTATTCCATCTCCCCAGCCCGTACCAAATCACCCGGTTTTCGCATCTCACCCGCCCCTCACTCGCCTCCTTCACGCAACAATCATCCATCCGCATTCGCCCCTCATTCGCAGTCACCAGCACCCAAAATCACCTGTTGATCGCCCCTAAATCACCCGTCACCTCTCCTACCTGCGCACCCGTAAAACACCCATAATTAGCCCCCGATTTCGTCTCCGGTAAACAACGTATTATCGTTATAAAATGCTCAGTGCCGAACGTGATTTTCACCCCAATCTTCACGCAGTTGTACTTCGATCGCCGCGTAACAGCGTCTCAAAAGCGCCGCAGAAACGCTTAAAATACATTATTTTTGCTCATTTTTGCTTAATTTTAATAATTTTTCTGCTATTTTTACTATATTTTATTTATTATTACAACAGATTATTTTATTCCGGTATTTTGCACAAAACTATTGCTTTTACAGCGCCATGGGTGTATAATAAGGTATAAAGAAAAAGCCCGCAGTTCTCTCCACAGCTGCGAGCTTATATTTTCAGTAGTCAATCACACTTTACAATATCATTATAAAAGGAGGATAACCCGTTAATGAAGTTTTATGACACCTCCGCGCTTCTTGATTTGGGAGCAGCCGCCTTCGAACCTGCCAGTGCAACAGCCTCTAGTGCAACAGCCTCTAGTGCAACAGAGCCGTTTCTTATTGCCGATATGACGCTGCACGAGCTGGAAGAGATCAAGACAAGCGGCAAGAAGAGCGAAGAGATCCGCTATAAGGCACGTACTGTAACCCGCCTGCTGGCCGAGCATCACGACGACAACACCTTTATGGTAGTGGCAGTCCCCATGTCTTCCCTGTTCTATATTCTGGATGGCAAACCGATCAGTGACAACAACGACGCGACAATCATGGCAACCGCCCGCTGGTATCTGGACGAGATGCAGCGCAATCTGGATGACGCGATTGAAGCCGGACTCCCGGAAGCACAGCGACAGATCCAGGCCAACATTGACTCTTTTAAGTTCGTAACCAGCGACCTAAGTTGTGCCAATATTGCCAGCGGCATTCTTTATCTGCCGATCGAATTCACCTATCCCGATGCAGCAGTAAGCGCCAACAATAACTACACTGGCTAGACCGAAGTCACTCTTGATGAAGGCGGCGAGGAAGCCATGGCGATGGCATATCAGACCCACGATGAAGGCTATACATATCAGAATCTGTTTGACACTCCAGTGAATGGCTATCTGATTGTTCGTGATCCAGACACAGTAGACGATGATATGCCGGCAGGTAATGCGGTAGGCTGGCTACGATGGAATGGCAAGAAATATGTGCCACTCAAATACAAGAAGATTAGCAATCGCTTCACTGGTGATGTGAAACCACTTAACGATCAACAGAAGCTCGCCTTTGATATGTTGCAGAACGATGACATCACCGTTAAGATGCTGGCTGGAACATTCGGCAGCGGCAAGACAATGCTTATGGTGTCCTCTGCTATTGATATGATCGAGAAACACAAAGTTGAGAAGCTGATCTGGATTCGCAATAACATCGAAGTCAAGAATACCAAGGAGCTGGGCGCACTACCCGGCACTCTACTAGAGAAGCTCGGCGCTGCTTCTTTTGCTGGCCCTCTAGCTGATCACTTGGGCGGCGAGGCTGGTTTGGAATACTGGATCAATAATGGGCAGGTAGAAGTAGCTCACCTTGGATTTATTCGTGGCCGCGACTACAAGAACGCAATTATTATGGTTTCAGAGGCTGAGAATCTGACCAAAGAGCATGTACAGCTGCTACTCGGCCGTGTTGGCGAGGGATCTATGCTGTGGCTTGATGGTGACCTGAAGCAGACTGACGAGGCCGTGTTTGAAAATAACAGCGGTATGCGTAAGGCAATTCAGTGTCTGGCTGGCAACCCACACTTTGGATATGTCTACCTGAACAAGACAGAACGCAGCGAGACCGCACAACTGGCTGACCTGTTAGACTAAGGGGTGCAGCAGAATGATAAAAGTAAGAATAGACGGCTTACGATTGATGGATTACATCTCTCCTACTGGCGACTGGAACTATGAAGCGATTGACGGCTTGGCAAAAGCTTTGCATGACAGTTACAAAGAAGCGGAATTCGAACAGATAGTAGAGTTATTCAAGAAATACATAGGAGAACAAACATGACAGAAGGGTCAGCAGTATTTCATCGACAAGTTCGTAAAAGAGCGCGGCGCAAACCTGATGATACCGGAGGCCGTATGAGTAACAAAGAGTGCAGTATATGACAATTGATAAAGTGATGAACAATCTCTATGATGCTCTAAGCAAAAATCAAGATACTATCTGGTTCGATTATCAAGGATTCCGCTGGGAGCTTGGTCATGACCTATCTTTTCATCCACGACATATACTTCATCCAGGAAATTGCTCTGAAGATCGACGTGCAGCTCAATACAGTTGTCCAATCCCATACTATCCAGAATCAGAAAACGAATGTATATGCGAGAGCTTATTATGACAGACAGAATAAATAATTTGATTAACACATATAGAGCCTTAGCAAATGCAGCTGGCGCTAGACTCCACAAGAAAAGGAACCAACTCAGGACGTTGATGTATGGAGCGCAATATCATAACTCAAAAACAGTTTTTGAAGGAGAAGAAATAATGCGCGTTTTATTCGTAAGACCATCGATCTATGACACGGTATGCGACTGGTATGAACGCATGAATACTGTGCAAAAGCATCGCAAGGAGACCGCAATCTGTAAATCACCCGAAGATTTTTGGGATATATTCAATAAAGATAAATTCGGTGCACAATACACGACATTCTATTTTGACGATAGGCTGGCGCTGACCGATACTTTTGAATTTTTCAAGGAGATCGTGCGGCTGTATGGTGAAGAGGATGCGAAGTATATTTCAGAGAATAAAATGCGGCGGATCACCATGAACTATTTGATGAACAACAATCAGTTTGACTTGTTTCAGCAGTTCTCCATCACACCCGAATGTCTGGACGATGTAATCCATAATGCTCTGGCTGATCAACAGTGTGAATGTGTGTGCAGACCGCTATTGTAAAGGAGAGGCAAAATATGGAAAGAATACTAACGCCACGAGGCGGTGGACGTACATATGCGATATGTGAATACGCTGTCAAGAACAATTGCAATATCTTGGTGCCGATGGGCGGGACGGCTATATTATGTGCACAGGACTATATCAAGGAAATAGCCAGGAATCTTGATATTCAATATTAGGGGTATAGGGTTGATCATCAATGTCTTATAGTGGATTTACAAAGCAGAGAGCGTGGAGAATACAGTATTCACGTGATAACAACTACTTGTCCTCCCGATAATTATCGTGGATTGCACTTAGAAGATAAGCCACTTGTTGTTGATGATATTGACCGATGCTTTAAGTTCATGTGCTTCCCGAATGTGCGAATCGATGCCTGTTCTCTGATGACATATGATCCGAGCGAGGTTGCGTTTACACCGCCAACTGCGCCTCAAGAAATGCAGCGGGATGAATGCGTGTGTAACAGCTTGGTATAACAGAGGTATCAACAATGAACAAATTCGATGCGCTACATGATGATTATCTACAATTGAACTATAGATATACATACGATAACTGCAACAGTGGCGAGTTTACTTTTTATTGTACTGAATCTGGTTTCAAATAGAGTCAACCTACTGATATTACATTATGGACTTCAAACGAAATGATAACTTATAATGACGAAAGTGGAATCGAGCGTCAAGCTATGGCAGAAATAAAATTCTATGGATGTATGCATGACCCGATTTTTACAGTAACGATTCCAAATGAGAATGCAGAGAACGAGTGTGTCTGTGAGTCACTATTATGAGGCACGATATGAACAATCAATTATTGATACCCGATGATAAGATATACATGTATCCATCGGATTGGAAGCAGCCTGTACGAATTCAATTTGAAAATGGATCGACCATAGACACTGTAAATCATGGCAATTCACATCACACTATTCAATTCGACAAATGGGTTGATTATAACACCATAGTTACTGATGAAACTTTACAAAAGTTTATCAAAGACTATGTATCGAAAAATTTTCCAAAAGAAGAATACAGTGTATCTATTCACAATGAGTGTTACTGTGAGAGTCTATTATGAAAAAATATATCAGTGAAGAAGTACAACAACAAGCAGCCCTACAATTACATATCGAAATTGAAAATGATTGTAAAATAAAATTTGATAATTTCAGATTTCAAATAGACGAAGACGATATGACGGTTTACCGCTATGGAGAACCAGATGAAACATTTGTAGTTAAAAGGAAAGTAAGACTTTTCTTATTAAATAACGGATTTGAATTCGAAATTGCTGGGCCTTATGCTGAACAGATGTACAGACGATATCTTAAACTGATAAATGGAAATATCAATACAAATAGTGAATATTACTGTGAAAGTCTATTGTAAAGGAGATGAATGAATTGGATACTGTTTTACTTGATGGTTCAGAATACTTAAATCAAATTGAAGAAATAAATGACCGTTTATTTTCTATGCACGATACAGTGAACAGTGCAATTATCAAAGTCGATGAAGCAAATGATCTGTCGCATTTTGCAGTAGAACGTATAGATACTATAAGAGCAACAACAATTTCGTATCAAACTGCGATTGATCAATTACAAGCTCGGATCGCAGAACTTGAACATAAAATCGATTTACTGACAGGGCCATGTATTTGTGAGCCGCTGCTATAAGGAGGAACTATATGAAAGAAAACGACTTTTCAAAACAGGATATTTATAATATTGGATTTGCCGTAGCTGATGCTGTGCGCAATTATGATGTAACTTACGAGGATATCCTTGACGCGATTCAGGTATATGCAGAATAGCAGGAACTGATCGGCAATGCATCGCTTTATGATACGTTGTGGATGGAAGATGGTACGCCCATGTCCCCTTCTTTGACACGATATTTATTTCACGAGATGTACTGCCCAGATGATTATGGTTATGATGAGGAGGACGGCGACGATGAGTGATCGCAAGCGTGATAAGGTGTCTAAGAGCAGCTATATGCGTAACGCCCGCAAACAGCGTATGATTGAGAATCAGTTTTTGCAGGAAGTTGAGAAGGCTCAGGAAAGCGGCGAACGCCAGCGGCAATCAGAGCGGCGGAAGCGGCGTACAATGTGGGACGACGACGAAGACTAAGGAGGTACGCAGTAGTATGGATAAAGAGCCTAAGAAGCCGGGCGGAGAGAACGATACAGAGCAAGACGATATTCAGGAGATCCGCGTTAACTCTATTCCGCTGATGGTACTTATCGCTGGTGTTTTAAGTTCCGTTGACTTTGTTGATTGGATGTTTACTATCGCAGAAATGCTTGTTGTATTTGTGCTTACATATCAGATTCTAGGACGTGTGCTCTTTACTGCCTTGGTGGTTACGCCCATTTTGGTTGTGTTTATCAGTAAGTGTCTGGCGGCCTACGATGAGATCATGTATGGCGACGATGATATGGGTGGCGGCGATGGCGAAGATGACGGCGATGACCATTTTAACGACCACTGGAATAATTTGATTCATTGAGGAGTGATATTATTTGTTTAGTCCACCATTATATAGCGTACTAAAATTTAACTTGAATTATATCGTTTCTCATAACTATAATTTCAAACTGACACCAGAAGAGATGGAGCAGTATAAGGTCTTGCAGGGCGACGATATGCTGTTCAGACAGATTCGACTCATTTCCGATGATTAGAATAAATTCCAGCGCTTTATTATCTTTGTTGATGCAACAGGTGGCCAGAACCACCCTGATGCTATTGATCATTTAGTAGAGCATGGATTCAAATTTAATGGCCAGAAATATCTGTTCTGTGAACGTAGTGCAAGTATGGTCCGTCAGAGCATGTTAAGTTTTGTTGAGCGACATATCTACCCTGAACTCGACCGCCGTGTAAGTATGGAGCTGGATTTTTCTGAGACACCAACCGTCCTGAGCAAGTACTATGCTTATCGTGGTTTGATGCTGAGCAGCTGCCATTGCCTGGAGAACTGGTACCCAAAAATGATTGTTGTTCCAGATTATATGACAACGATCAAGAATCAGTGGATCGAGTACCTAGTAGACAAGACTGTGACGTTTAATGACCGTAAAACAGGCAAAGAACGCACTTGGACTCAGAAAGATATCGCCACAAAAACAGTTGACATTGATATCAACGCCTTTGATGGCGCTGGAATCTGCCACCCAAGTATCATGCGCGAATTTGAAAAGCGTATCGGCACTTCTGAACGGATGAACAGCTTGATTCTGCGTGCTCCATATATCAAGGGTTGCTTACACGAGATTGATTACGAGCGTTTTTTTGAAGAGAACGGCGTTACAAAAATCAAGGACATCTGGGGTATGGAATATGATGTAACACCTGGCAGCGAACCAATGATTATTATTACTGCTTCAATGTACAAGGGTCTCAAATATTTCAAGAAAACTGGTACATATTCTGACTGGGAGAGATACTGGGAACTTTTCAAGAAGTACGATAACTGCCTTGGTGTAGCTAAATGGAACTTTACGCTTGAACAAGAACCGCTTTCCACTCGTAGCAACTATCAGGTCATTCAAGATCTACAGCTCGACAATGAGTCTTTTAAGCATCTAGCTGACGACAGCATCACCTGGTATCAGAATATTGTCAAAGGCGACCCGATTTATACATACTGCTTCCTTGGTTTACTTGCTGAGAACAACGACCCGATGAATCATTACATGGCTGCTGCCCTGCGTAACCCAGTGATGGTAAAAGAGCCTGCAATCAAAGATTATATTCACTCGCTGCTTGATAAATATCGCAATGAGATGAAGTGCGGTCGGCTTTGGATGAATGCTACTTTTAAGTTCTGGGCTCCTGACCTTATTGCACTATTGCAGCACATTGGTGGTCTACCTGTGACTGGCTGCCTTGAAGACGGTGAGTTTTACAGCTTTGATCGTCGTGGTGTGATGGAGGGAGACCGCTTAATTGAGCGCAATCCCCATATCTCTGTTGCAGAACATGTAAAGGCCAAAGCCGTAGACAACGAATACACCCGCAAATATTGCAGCCATCTTCAGAATGTTGCTATGGTGAATATCAAATCCATCGTGGCTTCCAGACTCAATGGTTCTGATTTTGACGGCGACCTGGTTCTAATCATCGATAATCCACTGATGATGAGTGGTGTACCTGACAACCTAGCAATTACGCTCGATACAGAAGATAAGATCACGGCGCTTGCAGAATGTGATACCGTAAAAAACAAAGTCGCTTGTACCATTCGTGGCTTGAAGAGTTCAATTGGCGAGATTTCAAACTACGCAACTGCATACCATAATAAGGTTCCGACCATGGAAAAGACCAAGAAGCTCTATCACGATAATATTTCGCTTTTGAGCATCTGCAACGGAAAAGCTATCGATTATGCTAAAACAGGTGTTCTATATCCGATCCCGCGTAATGTGGCAGCTTATGGTCGTCCCCTGCCCTACTTTATGAAGTATGCAGGTCCTTACTACGCACGTTTACATAATCTCAGCAAGGCACATAGCAACATGAACCTGCTTTGCATGAGTCTGGAGCGTTGGGAGCGCGGTGTACGGTGGCGCAAAGAGCCCGCAGGTAGCTTTGATTGGCATATCATGTACGACCCAGAGGTCTCCTATGATCAGGCAGTCTTTGATGAGATCGAAGCCATTTTCTTGGATTTCAACAAATGCCGCAAAGAGCAACTTGAGTTCGAAAAGAAATGTCGCAATTGGCAATTATATCATAAAGAGATTGAAGGTCGTATCACCAAGGAAGAAGCCAAAACCTATGAGACAAACTGGCAGGCGATCTATAACGTGTACCGCAACAAGTGCAAGCTGGTGTGTCCCGATGTGAGAGAGTTGGCGAATATTCTTGTGGTGCTCTGCTACGAAAAATATCCCAATAAATTCAAGAAGTTCTTATGGCACATGGCTGGGGCTGGTGTGGTCGAAAATATCAAACCGGTTCCTGTTCAGTTGCCAGTTC
>ENA-OUQF01000956-OUQF01000956.1-human-gut-metagenome-genome-assembly--contig:-NODE-956-length-19354-cov-6.602415_pt1 | contig 19354 bp, 18 predicted proteins | sample MGYA00237947_ERZ548826 | MGnify/ENA primary metagenome ERZ548826 (study PRJEB26490, sample SAMN05194701) | human gut metagenome | biome: terrestrial biome; feature: human-associated habitat; material... | reverse complement strand
GAGCGCCACCTTGCCAAGGTGGAGGTAGCGAGTTCGAGCCTCGTCGGCCGCTCCAATACGAAGCCATCGTTGATGCAGAAATGCAAAAGCGATGGCTTTTTTGTTTTGTGTGGCAATGGTCGAAAATGTTCTCCGCTTGCCAAAGCAAAGAGCCGCTGTACAACACGATGCACGGCGGCTCTTCTTACAATATAAATACAGCACTATCGCACGGCGTCTTACATCACCATGGTGATGATCAGCGCACAAAGCGGCAGGGTAACGATGCTGAGCAGGGTAGTCAGCACCACGCTTCCGGCGGCAAAGTGCTCATCGTGGCCGAACTGCACCGCAAATACCGAGGTGATGGCGGCGGCCGGGCAGCATTCCAGCAGCGTGACCACCTGTGCAGCAGTGCCGTGAAAGCCCAGCACCCCGAATAGCGCCAGCGTAGCCGCCGGGATCAGCAGCATACGCACGGAGGCAAGCTTCCAGATGTGCTTATCGGTCACGATGCTGCGCACGTCACCGGCGGCGATCAGCATACCGGTAATGAGCATGGACAGCGGGGTGTTTACCCCAGCCAGCAGCTCCAGCGGCTGGGTGATCAGGGCAGGCAGCGGGATCTGCAGCAGATAGATGCCCAGCCCCACCACAATGGCATACAGTACCGGGGTGCGCACCAGACTGCGGGCAACCTCTTTTACACTGGAACCGCCGCTGACAAGGCCATAACCCAGCGTCCACAGCAGAATGTTGAACACGGTAACGTAGGCACTGGCATACAAAAGACCCTCGGAGCCGAACAGCGCCGAAATAAGCGGGAAGCCCATGTATGCTGCGTTGGAAAAAATGCAGGCGAACCGGAAAATGGGCATCCGGCTGCCGGTCTTGCGTGCCGTGAGCAGCAGGGTGATCACGGTGCCCAGCAGCACGGACAGGACACTCATGCCAAAAGCCGCCAGCAGATTACGCAGGATCTGGGTGCTGAACTCCATGCGGTAAGAGTTTACCACCATGGCCGGCACGATGATGTACACCAGCAGATTGGAAAGCGCCTGCTTGTTTTCCAGCTTGAGCACGCCGCTTTTGACCGCCACCATGCCTGTGCCGATCAGCAGGAACAAGACCGCGACCTGCTGCGCGGTGATGAGAGCCAGTTCCATAAAATTTCCTCCTCTAAGGTCGTAACGGGTATACTACGAAAGATACAACACTGATATAGCACAAAACCCTGCGGATAGCAAGGCTAAACGCAGGGTTTTGCAAGATTTTGCTGTTACGGCTTACAAAATGACATTTTTGATCAGCAGGGAGATGCTGCCGTCATCAGCGTGTAGGAATTCTACCTCGGATTCGGCGTTCAACAGCTCAGTGGGGATCTTTACCTCAATGCCGTTGGCGGTGCGAAGGCTGCGGCTTTCCATCCGGCGGATGCGGGCGGGGGTCACGGTCACCGGCTGGGCGGCGCTGTCAAGGACATCACTCTTTTCCACATAGTCGTCAAATGGCACGGCGGCGAGGGGGTATTCCTCCTCCAGCTGCTGGCGCACCTGCTGGATGGAGACCTGATTGTCGTTGTCGGCGGCCTGATTGGCGATCATCATAGCCACCTGCGCCTCCACATGGGGCGTTTCGGCGTAGTTTTCCTGCACAGCTTGCACGGCGGCTTCCTGAATGGCCTGCAGCTTTTTCTTTTCCGGCTGAGCGGTGGTGTACTGGAACACCACGGTGGAGAGATAAAACTCCTTGTGGCCGTCAATATCGTACTTCTTTTCCAGCAGACGCATGGAGTAATCGGTCAGGTCTACCAGTGCGCCCTCCTCCACCTTGCCGCTCTGGGTAGGCAGGCAGGCGCGCTGCTGGATGATGGAGTTCACCGGGGCACCCTCTACGGTTTCCGTATAGTGGGTGTAGCCGTTTTTGTAGTTCAGCTTCAGGATGCCCAGCCAAGGCGCGCCGTCCCGGGTAAAATCCACCACGGCAAGGTCTGCCCCGGGGATGGTGGTGTGGGCGTGCATATAGTCGAACAGCACCCCGGCAATGCGGCAGGAAAGGTCCACAAAGTCCTGATTGTGCTCCAGCTCATTTTTAAAGGCCGAATCCGGCAGCGGGCGGCACTGGCGGATATCGTCGCTGGCCAGCAGCTTTTCAATGTGGTTCTGCAGGTAGGCGTTCTTTTCGGCAGTCAGCTCCATGGGCCCGCCGCTGAGCACCGGCGCATCCATGGTGGTATCCAGAACGTGCAGAATGGCCTGATGAATGATGATCTCCATTGTTGCTCCTCATTTCGTGACGTAGTGTTTGCGCCCAGTATAGCACAACCGCCGGAAAAAGGCGAGAGCAGCCCGGGGATTTTGCGGATTCTACAATTTACAAATCCCGCCAAAAGGGCTATACTTATAATATCTGTGCAAAAGGAGGTGGAGCTGGTGGACGAGCAGTTGGAACAGATTGAAGGCGTCGTGGAGGATATCATCTACGAGAACGAGGATAACGGCTATGTGGTGTTCGAAATCTCCGGCGGCGGGGTGCTCACGGTGGTCTGCGGCATCGTAGGCGAGCTACACGCAGGGGAAAGCGTCATCTGCCGCGGCCGATACGAAAACCATGCCACCTATGGCCGCCAGTTCCACGCGCAGGAATGCGAGACAGATATGCCCAAGGATATGGAAGCAGTGTATGCCTTTCTGGCAAGCCGCTCCCTGCCGTATATCGGGGCAAAAACTGCGGATAAGATCATTGATATGTTCGGGGCTGAAGCGCTGGAGGTCATCGCCAACGACCCCGCCCGGCTGACCAAGATCCCCGGCATCTCGCCGGATAAAGCCGATCGCATTCAGCAGGAGTTCAAGCGGATGTTCGGCATGCGGGAGCTCATCGCCTATCTGGCGCAGTTCGAGATCAGCCCCCGCAAGGCCATGGAGGTGTTCAAGGCCTTTGGCGTGGGGGCAATGCAGGCCATTGCGTCCAACCCCTATCTGCTGTGCGGCGAGCCGTTACAGCTGGACTTCCGCCACGCGGACAGCATCGCCCAGTATTACCACATGGAAGGGGACTGCGCCCAGCGGCTGGAAGCTGCTCTGCTGCGCACCTTGCGCCACAATGCGGGCAACGGCCACACCTGTCTGCCCCGGGCGCAGCTGCTGGCGACGGCCTCCAACTTCATCCATCAGCCGCCGGAAAAACTGGCCCGTGCACTGGATCACTGCATCGAAACGGAAGAACTGGCCGTGAAAATGTTCGATGCCGTGCCCTATATTTACTTGCCGGATCTGCTGGCTGCGGAGCAGGACATTGCCGACCGGCTGAACCTGCTGGCAAAGCGCGGTAAGAATACCGTGCGGGAGCTGGATAAAAACATTCAGATCTTAGAGCTGACCCAAGGGTTTGCTTACGCCCCCCTGCAAAGGGAAGCCATCCGCAAGGCCATGACCGAGAACTGCCTTGTGCTCACCGGCGGCCCCGGCACTGGCAAGACCACCACGGTCAACGCCATTTTGCAGCTGCTGGAAAATCAGGCCGAGCGGGTAGCCCTGTGCGCCCCCACCGGCCGCGCCGCCAAACGGCTCAGCGAGCTGACCGGCCGCAAGGCCAGCACCATTCACCGCCTGTTGGAGGTGGACTACACCGGCGGCGTGGTCAGCTTTATCCACAACGACAAAAACCTGCTCAAGTGTGACGTGGTCATTCTGGACGAGATGAGCATGGTGGACGTCAAGCTGTTTCAGGCGCTCATTGCGGCGCTGCGCTACACCTGCCGTATTATTATGGTAGGCGATGCCGACCAGCTGCCCAGCGTAGGTGCGGGCAACATCCTCAGCGAGGTCATCCACTCCGGCTGCGTGCCTACCGTCTGCCTGAACGAGATCTTCCGGCAGGCAAAACGCAGTCTCATCGTGGAAAACGCGCACCATATCATCTCCGGCGAGCCGCTGCAAAAGGGCAGCAAAACCGACGACTTCTTCTTTCTGGAAGCGGACGGCGAGGCTGCGCAGCGTCTGGTGTGTGACCTTGTCACCACCCGGCTGCCCCGGAGCTACGGCTTTGATCCCATCCGGGATATTCAGGTGCTGTGTCCCACAAAGCTTGGCCCCACCGGCACGCAGGCGCTGAACGTGGAGCTGCAAAACCTGCTCAACCCGCCCCAGAAAGGCAAGCCCCAGCTGCAAAGCGCCGCCCGGGTGTTCCGGGTGGGGGACAAGGTGATGCAGGTGCGCAACGACTACGAGATCGTCTGGAACCGCATCGGCGGCGAACAGGGCGTAGGTGCCTACAACGGCGATATCGGCATCGTGGAAAGCATCAACCTGCGGGAGCGCTCCATGGTGGTGCGTATGGACGACCGGCGGCTGCTCTACCCGGCAGAAAACCTGAACGAACTGGAGATCGCCTACGCCATCACGGTGCACAAAAGTCAGGGCAGTGAGTTCCCGGCGGTGATCCTGCCGGTGGCGCAGGTGCCGCCAAGGCTGTGCTACCGCAACCTGTTCTACACCGGTGTCACCCGCGCGCGCAGGCTGTGCGTTGTGGCGGGCCGCAGGGACGTGGTGAACAGCATGATGAGCAACATCCGGCAGAATCTGCGTTACAGCGGCCTGTGCGCCCTGCTGCAGGCCGGACAGCCGTCGGAGCAGCTCAGCACAGAAGGGGAAAGCCCCTGATAAAACCGCGCAGAACAGCGGCAAAGCTTGTATACTTTTTGCCGCAACTATGTTATACTAAAGCAGTCTTTGTTTTTTGCCCGCCGCTGCGGGCGTTACATACATGATAGAGGAACGCAGAGAAAGGATTCAGGCAATTATGGCACAGAATGATATCGGCATCGACCTTGGTACTACTACCATCATCATCGCGCAGGAGGGCAAGGGCGTAGTGCTCAACCAGCCCAGCGTTGTGGCAATGGATACCCGCAAGAACACCGTGTTGGAGGCCGGCGACAAGGCACTGGCCATGGTGGGACGCACGCCCAACTATATCTCCGCCATCTTCCCGCTGAAGGATGGCGTCATCAGTGACCACACCATGACCCGGGAGCTGATCTGCCGCTTTGTCAAGCAGGTGTACAGCTCCCACATGGTCAAGCCCCGGGTGGCAGTGTGCGTGCCCGCCGCCATTACCGGCATTGAGAGCGATGCCGTGGTGGAGGCTGTGGTGGCAGCCGGTGCCCGTCAGGTGTACCTGATCGATGAGCCTATCGCCGCAGCCCTTGGCTCCGGCATCGACATCACTCTGCCGGACGGCCGTATGATCATTGATATCGGCGGCGGCACCACGGATATCGCCGTGCTGAGCCTTGGCGGCAAGGTCAAGGCCACCAGTGTGCGCGTGGCCGGTAACCACTATGATGAGGAGATTCTCAAGCACGTCCGCAACAAATACAGCATCGCCATCGGCCAGCGCACCGCCGAGGAACTGAAAAAGCACGTTGCCTGCTGCCCCCAAAAGACCGATTTCCACGAGAGCATGGAGATCAAGGGTCGCAGCCTGCTTACTGGTCTGCCGGTGCGCGTGACCGTTTCCACCGACGACCTGTACGAGCCGGTGATGATGCTCAGCGAGCAGATCGGCACCGCAGCCCATCAGGTGCTGGAAAAGACTCCGCCGGAGCTGGCAGGCGATATCTACCGCAACGGCGTTATGCTGACCGGCGGCGGTGCCCAGCTGCACGGCCTGACCGAATATCTGAGCCAGGAACTGAAGGTGGAGGTCACCGTCTCGCCGGACCCTGTAAACTGCGTTGCACTGGGCACGGCACAGAGCCTTTCCATCGGTGATAAGCTGGAAACCGGCTTTACGGATGCCACTCCGCGCATCGGCCGCCGCTAAGATTGGTTCGTTTTGTCCATGTCATATCACAAAGCAGCAAAAATAAAATTTGTTAATTTTTGTTGAAATGAATGGCAAAATACGGTATACTATACCCAAATTGATTTTCTGCTAACGATGTTGTATCGCTTGCAGTATCCAACAAACAGGAGGAAAAACCATGGACTTAGGTTTCGATGTGGTCGTTACCATTACTGGTATCGTGCTGGTGTTCCTGATCCTCGTGCTGCTGATGGCTATCATCACGCTGGAGGGCAAGATCTTCGACTCGATGAATGCCAAGAAGAAGGCCGCCAAGACTGCTGCACAGGCACCTGCCGCAAAGCCCGCTGCCGCTCCGGTACAGCAGGCTGCGCCTGCTCCTCAGGTAGAGGAGGGTATCCCCGGTGATGTGGTGGCCGCCATTATGGCTGCTATCCATGCAATGGGCAACGGCAAGTACACCCTTAAGGCAGTGCGTCGTGGCAAAAATGGCTGGGGCAAGGCCGGCGTGAACGACACCACGGCCCCGTTTTAACACAGGAGGAAGAGCATGACACAGTTTATTGATACTCTGGTCGGTATTTTCCAAAGTTCCGGCTTTGCACAGTTTGGCCAGCCCGGCGGCTGGCTGTACGCCGTGATGATCTGCGTGGGCTGCTTTTTGCTGTACCTCGCCATCGTCAAGGAGTTCGAACCCCTGATCCTGCTGCCCATGGCCTTTGGCATGATCCTTGCCAACCTCCCCGGCAGCGGCATCATCCACATGCAGTACTTTGTCGGTGACGGTCTGGAGCACCCCATGTGGGTCGAGATCCTGAACAACGGCGGTCTGGCCGATATGCTCTACATGGGCGTCAAGCTGGGCATCTACCCGCCGCTGATCTTCCTCGGCATCGGCACCATGACCGACTTCGCCCCCCTGATCTCCAACCCCAAGAGCCTGCTGCTGGGCGCTGCCGCTCAGTTCGGTATCTTTGGTACTTACATGGGCGCTCGTCTGCTGGCCGCTACCGGTCTGGTAGACTTCACCCAGAAGCAGTCCGCTGCCATCTCCATCATCGGCGGTGCCGACGGCCCGACCGCTATCTTCGTTACCTCCCGTCTGGCACCTGAGCTGCTGGGCAGCATCGCTGTGGCAGCGTACAGCTACATGGCACTGGTGCCCGTTATCCAGCCGCCCATCATGAAGGCATTGACCACCTCCAAGGAGCGCTCTGTGGTCATGAAGCAGCTGCGCACCGTCTCCAAGACCGAGAGGATCATCTTCCCCATCATGGTCGCTATCATTGTTTCCCTCATCGTGCCGGATGCCGCCGTTCTGGTCGGTATGCTGATGCTGGGCAACCTGATGAAGGAGTGCGGCGTTGTGGATCGTATCCAGAAGACCGCCGGTAATGAGCTGATGAACATCATCACCATCTTCCTGGCTCTGTCTGTGGGCTGCACCACCAGTGCAAACACCTTCCTGAATACCCGCACCCTGTTCATCATCGTGCTGGGTCTGATCGCCTTCTCCTTCGGCACCGCAGCCGGTGTGCTGTGCGGCAAGGTTATGTACAAGCTGACCGGCGGTCAGGTGAACCCCCTGATCGGTTCCGCCGGCGTTTCCGCCGTGCCTATGGCCGCTCGTGTCTCCCAGAAGGTCGGCCAGAGTGAGAACCCCTCCAACTTCCTGCTGATGCACGCCATGGGCCCCAACGTGGCCGGCGTTATCGGTTCTGCCGTTGCTGCTGGTATCCTGATCAACATCTTCGGCTAAGCAAAACCTGAAGCACTATCTCAAGAGCCATCGCACAGCCTTGTGCGGTGGCTCTTTTTGCAATAAGGATGATAGCAACTTTTTCCTGTTTGTGTTTGGCTGCTGCTTGTGCTATCATAGAGAAAACAGGGCGCAATGCGCCCCAAAACAGGAGGGAGCCGTTATGGAAAAAATCAAGCTTGAGATCGCAGGCATCCCGGCTGTCCTGTACGGCAAGCGCAGCCGCCGGGTCTATCTCTACGTCCACGGCAAAAACGGCAGCGCAGCCGAGGCTGCCCGCTTTGCCCGCACAGCTTGCCCGGCAGGCTGGCAGGTACTGGCTGTCGATCTGCCGGAGCACGGCACCCGGAAAAACAGCCCGGAAAAGCTGGTGCCGTGGGTGGTCACCCGGGAGCTGCAGGCGGTTTACGCCCGGATGCATCCGGTATGGAAGCATATCCGGGTGTATGGGGTCAGCATCGGGGCGTGGTTTGCTATGCAGGCGTTGCAGACGCAAAAACCGGAGAAGGCGCTGCTGGTGTCCCCGATCGTGGATATGGAAAAATTGATCCTTGCCCTGATGCAGCAGGCAGGGGTAACGGAGGAGCAGCTGCACGCGGCAGGGGAGATCCCCACAGACTTTGGGGAGACGCTTTCGTGGCCGTATCTGTGCTGGGTGCGGGAGCACCCGCTGCACTGGAAAGTACCCACACAGGTGCTCTATGCTGATACAGATCCCCTTACCGGGCACACCGCTATGGAGCGGTTCCGGCAGCAGACCGGGGCGCACCTGACCATTCTGGAGGGCGGGGAGCACTGGTTCCACACCGAGACCCAGCTGGCCGCTCTGCAAAGCTGGGCGGAACACAATTGCTGAACCTTACCGAACAGAAAGCCACGCTGGCAGAGCTGGAATTGCTGGTAGCGGTGCGCTGCCGGGTGCTGCGGGCAGCCAATCAGCTGCCGGAAGATACTCCGCTGCCGGAGGTGGAGAGCCAGACACGGACCTATTACCAGAAGGCCTTTGCCGAGAACACCCACACGGCGTATCTCCTTTGGGACGGTGAAACGCTGGCAGGCACCGGCGCCGTGAGCTATTTTCAGGTCATGCCCACCGTCCATAACCCCACCGGTCGGAAAGCCTACCTTATGAATCTGTACACCGCACCGCAGTACCGGCGGCAGGGCATTGCGACCCGCATCCTGACCCGGTTGGTGGAGGATGCGCACCGGCGCGGGGTGACGGCCATCTCGCTGGAAGCGACCGCAATGGGCAGGCCGCTGTATGAAAAGTTCGGCTTTGTACCCATGGAACATGAAATGGAACTGCCGGAATAAAACAAAACGCCGCTGACGGCTTTGTGCATCGTCAGCGGCGTTTTGTTTATTGAAAACAGGATTGTGAATGGCAGAATCAGACGTTTGCTTCGCTGTTGTGCTCAGCCTTCTTGTAAGCGGAGAAGGAGTGGAACACGATGTTCAGGCCCAGCACGATCAGCAGCACGGCAAGGATCAGCTGCAGGCCGTTTGCGATGAACACAGCGCCCCAAGTGGTCTCACCGGCAGGGATGGTAACAGAAGCGGCGGTGCTGATGGCCTTGACCATAGCGATCAGGCGCTGCACCAATGCGGTAAAGGTAACGCACAGCATGATGACCAGAGGGGGGAACAGCATCTTGTTGCTGCGGCCGGTCACCTTCAGGAACACGCACAGGGTAGCCAGCACCAGTGCGCTCAGCAGCTGGTTGGCAGAACCGAACAGAGGCCAGATGTTGGCGTAGCCGATCTTGGTCAGGATAAAGCCAAACACCAGCGTGATGAAGGTGGAGAAGTACACATTGCAGAACAGCTTGCGCCAGCCCTCGGCGTGCTCCATGTCGTCCACGCTGAACAGCTCCTGGAAGCTCATGCGGCCAATACGGGCCACGGCATCCAGACTGGTCAGTGCCAGTGCGGAAACACACATGGTCATGAACACGGTAGCAGCGTAGGCGGGCACACCGAACATCTCAAAGAAACCGGCAACGCCGCGGCTGAAGATCTGGAACGGAGTACCGGCAGCAGGAGTACCGTCGGCAGCTGCGGCAGCACCGGCAACGCACAGAGCCAGAACAGCCAACAGGCTTTCAAGAATCATGGCACCGTAGCCGACCTTCAGCATATCCTTCTCGTTCTCAACGGTCTTGGAGGAAGTACCGGAGGAAACAAGGCTGTGGAAACCGGAAACTGCACCGCAGGCCACGGTGACGAACAGGATGGGGAACATGGTGCCCAGCTTTTCGTTGGTAAAGCCGGTGAACACAGGCAGATTCATGGTGGGGTGTGCCACCAGCAGGCCAACCACAGCACCCACAATCATGGCCACGAACATAAAGGTGGTCATGTGGTCACGGGGCTGCTTGAGCAGCCACATGGGCAGCACAGCAGCAAAGAAGATGTACACAAAGGTGATGTAGCTCCAAGCGGCCTTGCCTAGGATCAGGGGCAAGTTTGCGCCGATGACAAAGGACAGCACGATGAACACGATGCTGATAACGCTTTCCTTCCAGCCGGAGAAGCTGAACTTTTTCTGCAGCAGGCCAAAGATAACGGCGAACACCATGAACATGATGGACACCATGCCGGCAGCGCCGTTGGTCTTGGCAGCCTCAACCATTGCGCCGTCTGCGCCGAAGGCATTGAAGGTGCCGGCAACCATGTCCGCAAAAGCGGCAATCACGATGCCGCAGAACAGCCAGCAGAACAGCAGGAACAGCTTGCGGCCGGTCTTGCCGATGTACTTTTCAATCAGCATACCCATGCTCTTGCCGTCGTTCTTAACGGAAGCATACAGAGCGCCAAAGTCGGTAACAGCGCCGAAGAAGATGCCGCCCAGCAGCACCCACAACAGCACCGGCAGCCAGCCGAAGGCTGCGGCCTGAATGGCACCGGTGACAGGGCCTGCACCAGCGATGGAGCTGAACTGGTGGGCAAACACCGTCCAGCCATTGGTGGGCACATAGTCCCGGCCATCCTCGTGGACGACAGCCGGAGTCTTGGCTGCGGGGTCGATGCCCCATTTGTTAGCCAGCCAGCGGCCGTAAAGCACATAAGCGCCAAACAGGCACACCGCTGCGATCAATACGATAACCAGCGTATTCATAGTTTTCTACCTCTTTCCTTTTTTCACTCCGCAACAGGTTCGGAACGATAGGATGCCGTCCGGCAAAGCGCTTCCCCGGAGCGTAAAAAACCTTCGTCCTCAGCACATGACCGGGCTTTCCGGCCACACTCCGAAGACGAAGGCTTCTGCTCCCGCCTGCCAGGGCAGGAGCAATACTCCGCGGTACCACTTCGCTTGCTGTGTTAAAACAGCCACTCTCCCACGCATGGTATACTGACCATGCTGCCCGATAACGTGGGCTGGACGGCACCATGCTACTTGGGGGCACAAAACCCGGTTCACACAGGCTGCTCGCAGGCGAGGGTCCTCTGCTCCTGACTGCCGCTTTTTCACCCGAGAAGCGGCTCGCTGAAAGAGGGTGATGCAGAAGATCATGTCCTGTTCCTTGCATTTGCTGAATGATTGTGTCCTACTTTATTCCCGTTTTCATCAATTGTCAATATTTCTGTAACAAGTTCAGAGGATACGCCAATTCAAGCCATTTTCTGGGAATAATTTTTAGATGATTTTCTTTCATGTGTGAAGAGAACAAAACTGAATATGCTCTTAATTGAAAACCATTCACCCACAGGCCTTGACTTTCACACTTTGAAGTGCTAAAGTAATAGCGTGCAGAATATTCCGTGCGGCAGCACTGTCTGCTTTGCCTGCTGCCGCCGCTGTTATAATAAGGAGAAAAACAATGGCTGAAAAAAATTCCAGAAGAAACGAGACGACGGATGCACTGTTTGACGCTATCCTCAGTCTGGAGAGCCGGGAAGAGTGCTACGCCTTTTTTGAGGATCTGTGCACTGTAAAGGAGATCTCGGATATGGCGCAGCGCCTGCAGGCCGCAAAGCTGCTGCTGGACGGTGCCACCTATGAGCAGATCGTCAAGGCGGTGGAGATTAGCACCGCCACCATTAGCCGCATCAACCGCTGCATCCAGTACGGTTCCGGCGGCTACCGCGACACCATCGAGAAGGTGCGCGCACAGGCGGAAAAGCAGTAACAGCCGTACCCGCCGCGGCATAGGATAGGGCACACGACCGGAAAGGAAGGTTTTGCCCTATGATGATCGATACCCCCTGTGCCCGTTCTCAGTGCCCGGAGATGCCCAAGGTCAGCTTGGATCAGGCTGTTGTGGACCTGATGGAAAGCATTGCCTTGCAGGAAACGGCGCTCAGCCACATTTTGTGTGCGGAAAGCCGGAAGATGCAGAAGGCCATGGATCTGGATGGCCTGGATCTTTGCAAGCTGCTGGAGGTGAACGACTCCGCCACCAATATGGTGCACGCCGTCGCAAACCTTGAACTGGTGCTCAAGGATAAGCTGGAGTTCGTTTCCAACAACCTCTATGTCCCGGGGGACAGCGGCTGCCCATCACCTGCGCAGTAATGTTTTTTGCGTGGGACGATCTTTACTGCAATCTAACCCGTGAAAATGCAATGTCGGGCAGCCCGCAGGCTGCCCGACATTGCTCTGAATCGTTCTGCCGCAAGGGAGGCTGCTGCACAAAACAGGGTGCAGCAGCCTCCCTTTTTATGAAAATCCTGCATAAGAGACAGAAAAATCTTTTGTTGGAATTGCTGATGTATCAAATCTGTGCTATACTATTGGATGTATCACCATGAAAGCGAGGAATAAAACATTGCTGCATTATGATGCGATCCTATTTGATGTGGACGGGACGCTGATCGATTCAGCCCCCGGTATCATTCATACATTGCAAGAGGTTTTCTGCACCATGGGTGTGGATGTATCCGGCGTAAACCTGCGCCGGTATCTGGGCCCGCCGCTGCGCAAAAGCTTCGGTGAGCACTTCACCGACCCGGCGCTGATCGAAAAGGCCACCAACCTTTACCGCACGAGCTATGCGGTGAAGGGCAGCCACGAGTGTGCTGTGTTCCCGGGCGTTCTGCAGATGCTGCAAACCCTGAAGCAGGCTGGTTTTATTTTGTGCACCGCCACCTCCAAGCCCACCAAGGTGGTCACCCCTATTTTGGAGGAGCAGGGTCTGGCGCAGTATTTTGATTTTATCGGCGGTGCCTCCATGGACGAGAGCCGGGACACCAAGACCGAGGTCGTGCGTTATGTGCTCAGCCAGCCCGCCTTGCAGGGCAAGCGGGTGCTGATGGTGGGCGACCGCAACGATGATATGCGGGGCGCTGCCGACTGCGGTCTGGATGCTGCCGGTGTGCTGTATGGCTACGGCAGCAGGGAAGAGCTGGAACCCTTCCATCCGGTGCTGCTGGCCGAAAGCTGCGCCGACCTTACCGACCGGCTGCTGGCAGCCCGGATATGACAGGAAGTTTCATTCCTTCGGAAGGAGAATGGATAGAATATGAGAAGCAATAACCAAAAGGAGAATCAGGCACTGACCCCGATGCAGAAGCAGGCGGTGCTGGTGTGCATCGTGTGCGCACTGGCGGCGCTGCTGACCATCGGCATCACCCTTACTATGCTCAAGCGGGGCAAGAACCCGACGGAGCAGCCGGGGGATTCTTCCATTATTACCCCCGCGCCCGCTCCGGAAGGGGAGGAGGATATCTCCGACCACTACCAGATCAACGAGACTTCCAGCGCATTGCTCACCGGGACTGCTGATGCTGGTGACGCCTATCAGGAGCAGACCCTTTTTATCGGCGATTCCAACACGGTGCGTTTGTACGCCAATGGTCTGATCTCGTTGCAGCAGTTCTGCGCCAAGGAAGGCATTGGCACCAGTGCCGCCCTGAACGAGGGCATCGTTACCTTTAAGCGGGACGATAACCGCTACACCATTGCGCAGGCGGTGGCCAAAATGAAGCCCCGCCGGGTGGTCATTATGCTGGGCACCAACGACAACGGCATGAATACCGAGGACTTTATCAGCCACTACACCGCGCTGGTGCAGGCCATTCAGGCCAGCTATCCCTATACCGATATCATCGTCAACACGGTGCCGCCGGTCCCGTCCAACCACTCCAACTACCCCAACATGGACCAGACCCGTATTGATGATTTCAACATGGCGCTGCTGACCATGTGCGAGCAGCTGGGCGTCAAGTTCCTCAACTCTGCCGAGGCACTGAAGGACGCCAACGGCTACGGCAATGTCGATTACTACCAGAGCGGGGATATCCACCTCAAGCCCGCAGGCCTGAAGGTGCTGCTGAAGTATCTGCGCACCCACGCCTACGAGACTGAGGATCGCCGCCCGGATACCAATAATATCCCCACCCGCGCCGAGTATACCGCCAACCCCAGCTCTGCGGTGGAGGCACCCAGCAGCTCGGAGGCGGTCTCCTCCTCTGTTGTTGAGGAAAAAACGGAGTATCAGGCGGACTATCGCGTGGACAAAACCGGCGGCGGCTCCCTGACCTGCGGCGACGAGAGCGGCAAGTCTCTTACCGTCAAGGTGACTAGCGCCGCCCAGAGCGTTACGGTGACCGCTGTGCCGGAGGACGGCTATGTGTTCGTCAAGTGGAGCGATGGCGTGACCAAGCGCACCCGCACCGATACTAATTTTGACCAGAACGTGGATGTGACCGCTGTGTTTGCAGCGGCCTCTATCCAGGTCAGCAGCAGCGGTAAAGCTGGGCTGGGGGATTCCTATACCTTTAAAGCAACCCTCAAGGGCAAGTATCTGGATGCTTCCAGCATCCGCTGGTATGTCAACGGCAGCGAGGTAACACAGGCTGCCGGTAAGACCACCGTAAAGGGCGAGGTAGACCCCTCTATGGTGGGCGGCACCTTCCGGGTGTACGCCACCGCCAGCTATAACGACTGCACCGTCACCAGCAACAAGCTGGAACTTACGGTCAGCGGTGGAACGTCCGGCAGCACCAGCAGCTCCAGCAGTTCCAGCAGCTCTAGCGCTTCCTCTAAGGAGGATAAGCCTGCATCCTCCAAGGAAGAAACGTCCTCCTCTAAGGAAGAAAAACCGGCCTCTTCCAAGGAAGAGAAACCGGCTTCCTCCAAGGAGGAGAAGCCCGCTTCCTCCTCCTCGAACGGTACTTCTGAAAGCGCCGGCAGCTCCTCCAAGGTGGAGAAGCCTGCCTCTTCTGCGGCATCTTCTAAGGAAGAAAAGCCTGCTTCCTCTAAGGAGGAAAAACCGGCAACCTCTAAAGAGGAAAAGCCCGCTTCCTCCAAAACCGAGGTAAGCGCCAGCAAGGAAGCTGCCAACTAAGGGCACATTTCCTCCTTGCGCCGCATAGGCTGGCGGGAGAGGAAGGTGGAGCCTTATGTACTGGGAAGCGATGCGCACGCCCGCCCTGCCCGGCGAGTATGACGTGACCGACGGCAGCGTGGATTACTACGATACCGACTGGGAAAACGTGGATAACAGCGCACTGGAGGAAGAAATGCAGAAATGTGGTCTGACGCCCTGCGAGGGTAAAACAATGTGTCCGGACAACACCCCGGCACAAACAGACCTGTCTGCGTATGAGATCGTTTCTGAATAATGGGAAGCCAGCTCTGCCGGGGGTGGGGCTGGCTTCTCCCTGTTGATACACCAAAGTGGGAAATGCTGAAAAGAAAGTGAGATACTATGGCAAAATATTATTGCATCCTGTTCGATGCAGACAATACGCTGCTCAACTTTGACGCAGCGGAAAACAAGGCGCTGGCCGAAACGCTGGTGAACTACGGCATCGAGCCGGACGCCGAGACCGTGCAGACCTACCGCACCATCAACGAGGAACTGTGGCGGCAGCTGGAAAAAGGCCAGATCCGCCGCGAGAAGCTGTTCAGCGAGCGGTTCAGCCGCTTTTTAAAGGCCATCGATGCCGCCGGTGACGGCGTGGAGATGAACCGCTTTTATCTGGAGCAGCTGTCCACCCACCCGGATCTGATGAGCCCGGAGGTGCTGGACGTGCTGCGGGAGCTTTCCGAGGTGGCAACGCTGGCTATCGTCAGTAACGGTGCCCAGATGGTGCAGACCCGCCGTCTGGCAGAAAGCGGCGTGATGAATTTTATGGAGGATGTGTTCATCTCTGAGAAAATGGGCTGCGAAAAGCCCAATGCCCGCATCTTTGATGCCGCCTTGCGCGCACTGGGCGTGGAGAACCGGGAGCACGTTCTGATGGTGGGCGACAGCCTGGCCAGCGATGTTCAGGGCGGCAGCAACGCCGGGCTGGATACCTGCTGGTATAACCCCAACCACGCCGAGAACCCCGGCAAGGTGATCCCCACCTACGAGATCGCCAGTCTGGAGGAACTGTATCCGCTGGTGATGGAGCAGGAGGAACTGGCCAACATTGGCCTGAAGAACCGCCGCCACCAGTGCTGAAACTTAAAAAACGGATAACGGAACAAAACTATGCTGATACATTTGGAAAAACTGGGTAAGACCTTTGGCGAAAAGGTGGTGTTGCACGATGTGACCGCCAGTGTCGAGCGGGAAGATCGCATCGGCATTGTGGGACAGAACGGTGCAGGCAAGACCACTCTGCTCAAGATCCTTACCGGCGAATATCAGGACTACGAGGGCGAGTTCAGTGTGACCCACGGGGTAACACTGGGCTATCTGGAGCAGAACGCAAAGCTGGACGCCACGCTGGATATCTACGGCGAGATGCGCGCCACTTTTGCCCCGGTGCTGGATGCCATGGCGCAGATGCAGATCTTGGAACGCCGCATGGCTGCCCAGCCCGATAACGCCGACCTGCTGGCACAGCACGATGCCCTGCAGAATATCGTGGATGCCGCCGATGGCTACAACATGGACGTGAACATCAAAAAGGTGCTGTCCGGCATGGGCTTTGCGCAGGATACATGGCAAAAGAACATTGCAGTGCTCTCCGGCGGCGAGTTGACGCGGCTGCGTCTGGCAAAGCTGCTGCTGGAAAAGCCCGATGTCCTCATTCTGGACGAGCCTACCAACCACTTGGACTTTGCCACCATGGAATGGCTGGAAAACTATCTCAAGGGCTACTCTGGTGCGGTGCTGGTGGTCAGCCACGACCGCTATTTCCTCGATAATGTCTGTACAAAGATCTGGGAGGTGTCCTTCCAGACCATGACCACCTACAAGGGCAACTTCTCGGCCTATCTGCCCCAGAAGGAAGCCGCCGATGCCCTGCGCCAGAAGCAGCACGATGCCGACGTAGCACTGGCTGAAAAGCTGCAGGACTATGTGGACCGCAACCTTGTGCGCGCCTCCACTACCAAAATGGCACAGAGCCGCCGCAGGCAGCTGGAAAAGCTGGAGATCACCGAGGCACCCAAGGATGAGACCAATCAGCTGAAATTCCGCTTTGAATATGACGTAGAACCGTGGAATGAGCTGGTGATGCTGAAAAATCTCAGCATCAAGATCGGGGAGCGTACCCTGCTGGAACCCTTTACCTATACGGTCTGCCGCGGGCAGCGGCTTATCATTGCCGGCCCCAACGGTGCGGGCAAATCCACCCTGATGCAGGTGCTGGACGGCAAGCGCCGTCCCTCCGGCGGCATGGTGCGGCTGGGCACCGGGGCACGTCCCAGCATTTTTGCCCAGCAGCAGAACCGTCTGGGACAGGGCAGGGTCATTGATGTCATCTGGAACAAGTACCCCCGCATGACCGAGCTGGAAGTGCGCAGCCACCTTGCAAAGCTGGGCTTCCGGGGCGATACGGTGTTCAAACCCTGCGAAGCATTGTCCGGCGGCGAGCTGGCGCGTCTGCGCTTTGCGGAGATCGTGCTGGAGCGCCCGAATCTGCTGTTTCTGGACGAGCCCACCAACCACTTGGACATCTATACCCGCGAGAACCTGACTGAGGCACTGATGGCCTACACCGGCACCCTGCTGCTGGTCACCCACGACCGTCACCTGATGAACAGTCTTGCCTGTCCCATCCTCTACCTTGAGGACGGCAAGGCTGTGCTTTACCCCAGCTACGATGCCCTGATGGGTCGCACCGCCCCGGTGCAGGCCGCCCAGAAAGCTGCCGAGCCTGCCAAGGCCGGCTACGGCAAGGAACAGCGCCGCCGCCGCGCCGAGCTGCGCGCCAAGATCAAGGCCTGCGAGGATGAGATGGAGGCCTGCGGTGCACGCGAGGTGGAGCTGGACAACGAGATCAACTCCCCGGAGGTGTACAACGACCCCGACCTGCTGCGCCAGAAAAGCGATGAGCTGAGTGACCTGCGCTTCCATCAGGAGGAGCTTTTTGCCGCATGGGAAGCCGCTATGGAAGAGCAGGAAGCCTACGAGCAGACGCAGCAGCCCGAAGAATAAAGGAGCGTATCCTCTATGCCTAAAAATCACCGCAACTATCAAAAAACACGGCACATCGCCCTGTCCGGTCTGCTGTTTGCGCTGGCCATGGCGCTTTCCTTCATCGAGGGTACGCTGGTCATCCCGGGGCTTTTGCCGGGCATGAAGCTGGGACTTGCCAACATCGTGGTCATGTACGCCTTGTTCTTCATGGGTCCCCGGCAGGCACTGGTGCTGGATATACTCAAGGCACTGTTCGTCTTTCTGGTGTCTGGTTTTACGGCGGGCTTCCTCTCGCTGTGCGGCGGACTTTTGTCCCTTGCGGTGATGTGGGTGCTGTACTATCTTCTGCCGGTGCGGCCCACATGGTTCATCCTGTCGGTCTGCGGCGCACTGTCCCACAACATCGGCCAGCTGCTTGGCGCGGGGCTCATCCTGTCCTCGGCCATGTCGCTGTACTATGCGCCGGTGATGCTGGTGCTGGGCCTTGTCATGGGCGCCATCACGTCGCTGACCCTCCGGGCCATCCTGCCCGCACTGGGCAGACTGGGCTACAACACCCGGGAAAAGCGCTGAACAGTTGCATCTGCAAACATTTTTCGCTATAATAAAATGATAGATTTGATATGACCCTACAAAAAAGCCGCCCTTATGGATGACTCGCATCCGAGGGACGGCTGGGAGGTTTTGTACTATGTCTGAAAAAGTTACGGTCAAGGTGGAGCGGAGCGTCCTCCACCTTCCGGCCATCGCCCTGCGCGGGCTGGTGGTCTTCCCCAACAATCTGCTCCACTTCGAGGTGGGCCGCGAGAAGAGCATCGCCGCCGTGGAGTGGGCCGTCAGCAACAACTCTGACGTCTTCCTCGTGGCACAGAAAGAGATGAAGGTCGAAGACCCCAAGGCCGCCGACCTCTATACTTACGGCGTCGTGGCCGAGGTCAAGCAGGTGATGCGGGTGTCGGACGACCTCGTCCGCATCCTGGTCGAAGGCAAATACCGCGCCAAACTCTCCGAGATGGAGGACGACGGCAGCTTCCTGCTGGCCACCGTCCGCCCGGCCCCGGTCAAGATGGCGAAGCCCGAGGAACTGCCGGAGGCGGACGTCCTCGTCCGCAACGTCAAAAAGAGCTTTGACGACCTGCTGGCTCTGAACCCCCACATCGGCAAGGACGTGGTGTTTGCCATCACCACCAGCACCGACGCCGCTTTCCTGTCCGAGTACATCCCGGCCAACCTCCTGTTCCGCTTCGAGGATAAGCAGGCCATTCTGGACGAAGGCACCCTGATGGGCCGTCTGCATCTGCTCATCGAGAAGATGCACCGGGAGCGCCGGATGCTCGAGATCGATAAGGAGATCGCCCAGAAGGTAGACGAGGCGATGGACAAGAACCAGCGCGACTACTACCTCCACGAGCAGCTCCATATGATCAGCGAGGAGCTGGGCGAGGACGACGATACCACCGCCGAGGCTGAGGAATACCGCCGGAAGATCACAGCCCTCCAT
>ENA-OUQF01000955-OUQF01000955.1-human-gut-metagenome-genome-assembly--contig:-NODE-955-length-19359-cov-5.136345_pt1 | contig 19359 bp, 9 predicted proteins | sample MGYA00237947_ERZ548826 | MGnify/ENA primary metagenome ERZ548826 (study PRJEB26490, sample SAMN05194701) | human gut metagenome | biome: terrestrial biome; feature: human-associated habitat; material... | reverse complement strand
GCCGCGCAGATAGAGCGTCTGCGCCGTATCCGCCGTGACGGACAGGAGGGTGTCCGTGCTTTCTGTCTTTGTGACCGGTTCGGACAGACCACCCTCCGGCAGAAGTTCTTCCACTTTTTCGTAGCGCCAGTGATGCAGCGTGTCTTTCGCATTTTGCGAAAGGGCCTGCATCGTGCCTGTTTGCAGGAAAATTGCGGCTACGCCCGCCACGATCACGCCCACAAGCAGGAAGCTCGCCGCCGAGACGGCGTTTTTGCTTTTCTGCCAGGTCAGCATCAGCAGAGCAATCGCTGCCGCAGCAAGGAGCAGGATACCCGGCTGCACGAATGCTGCCGCTACGCTCAAGGCTGCTAATAGAACTGCCGTTAATGTCGGTACGCGCGAGAGCGCGACACTCACCATCGCAAGCAGAATACCTGCCACGATCCCGGCCAGCCAGAGGCCGGTGTCGTCCGTTTCGGCAAGCGGCAGGAGGATGCCTTTTTCCGCTGCCCAAAGGTCACGCAGCGTATTCCATGCCGCGCCGAAGCCGTTCAGGAGCGGATTCCGCGCGAACAGGACAACGAGCAGCAGTGCCGCCAGCAGGATGGGGAACAGCAGCTTCGTTTTTCTGAAATGTCGGATAACCGCAGCAGCGATGCAGGTCAGAATACCTGCCCCAAGCAGCCAGAGCATTGCAGCAAAGCCGCTTATCGTGTAACAAATTGCGGCAAGCGCGAGGAAAATCAGGATGCTGGCAAGCAGATCAAAGAGCGTTCTTTTTTGATCGCTGCTTTCCTGGTAAACGCCGGCACGCAGGCCGGTATTTCTTTTGTTCTTCATAGCCTGCCCTCCTTACAGTTCCAGCTCGGAGAGCTGCGCGGCGTAGTCTTTCTCATTGAACCGCTCACCGCAGACAAGCGCGGTCAGCCGCCCAATGGACGAAAGCTGCTCCGTTTCCGCCTGCTGTTCACCGGAAATGTAAATCAGATGCGACCAGCTTCCGGCAGGTACCTCTTGGAGAAGCAGCGACGCACCGCTGACGCCGGTTGCCGCCTTTGCCGTAAACAGACGCGGAAGCAAACCGATGAGGTCGTCCATATCCCGGATCTGCTGGAACACACAGCGGCCTGTATCGCCCTCGTTCCATCCCACCGTAAACTGGACGGACTGGGAAAGCAGATTCCGGCAAACGGAAACGACGATCTCGGCTTCTGCATCCGTTCTGTCTGCCGTTGGATTTTCTTCCGTGCGCTCCCAGAATACCGCCGCAGAGCGCGTGATGGGCAGCGACGGATCTTTTACAATGAGCTTGCCATATTTGTGACTGAGCTTCCAGTGGACTTGCCGCTGGCTGTCGCCGGGAACGTAGTCACGGATCTGGAACATCTCTGAAAGGTCATAGCCGGGACGCTCGTTGGAATAATCCTCGGTATCGTCGATGTGCGCGGCTGCGGGGGACAGCACCAGCGTCTGCAAAAACGTATCCGGCTGCACGACGCAGGCCCCGTGCGCGTCAAGCTGTATTTTCACGCCGATGAGGCCGAAGCAGTCATACAGGCGGGCAGATTCCACGTTCAGGCGAACATGGCCGCACCACGGGCTTTGCAGAGAAATCTTCATCGACCGCTTGCTTTTCGGCCAGATGCCGCCGCTCACATGCACGATCTGTGTTTCGCCGTTCAGCTGGTTCTCCAAGCGCACACGGCAGGAAATCTGGCAAATTGGGAAAACAGTCGGGTTCTGCACGGTCAGCTCTGCCGTGCCGCCCTCGCCCTTGCGGAGATTCACAGGCAGCCTGACCGTCAGCTTCAGCTTTTTCGCCGCGTACAGATTGACCGGCAGGCACAAAAGCGGCAGCAGCACCATGCAGGCGGCAAGGCCAAGCGCGATGGGGCTGGCTGTCTGGACGGTGAGAGCAAGAAGCCCCAGCGTCAGCAGCAGCCAGACGAATTTTCGTACTATTTTCATTTTTTCAGCACCGGCATATCCGTTGTCTTGAGGATCTCGGCCAGAACGGATTCCGGCTTTTCCTCCATCATGCGGGCCTTGCTGTTGAGCATCAGACGGTGCGCGCAGACGTCCGGGAAGATCGCGGCCACGTCCTCCGGCATCACAAAATCACGGCCATTGAGATACGCATACGCCTTTGCCATCCGGCAGACCGCCAGCGCACCGCGCGGGCTGACGCCGAGCGCAGCCTGCGGATGGCTGCGGGTCTTCTCCACCAATGTGGTCACATAGTCCAGAACGGCGTCGCGCATATCGACTTTTCGCACGTCCTGAACCAGTCCCAGCAGCTCTTCCTTGTTGACCACGGCATAGGCCCGGTCAAGGGGGTTATCCACATGGCGGTCGCGGAGGATGTTGACGCTGCTCTTGTGGTCGGGGTAGCCCATGCTGACACGAATCAGAAAACGGTCAAGCTGGGAATTGGGGAGCATCGTCGTACCGGCAGAACCAACCGGGTTCTGCGTGGCAAGGACGATAAAGGGATCCGGCAGAGCATACGTTTTGCCGTCCACTGTGACCTTATGTTCTTCCATCGCTTCCAGCAGCGCGGACTGCGTCTTGCTGGAGGTACGGTTGATCTCGTCTGCCAGCAGCAGGTTCGTCATGATCGCGCCGGGCTTATAGACGAACTCGTCTGCTTTTTTGTCATAGACCGAGAAGCCGATGATGTCCGACGGCACGGTGTCCGACGTAAACTGCACACGGCGCGTCTCAAGCCCAAGGACCTTTGCAAAGGCCATGGCTGTTGTGGTCTTGCCGACGCCCGGCACGTCCTCCATGAGAACGTGGCCCTGCGCCAGAATTGCCATTAAAATCTTCTCGACAATTTCGTTCTTGCCGACGATAACGGATTCGATCTCCTGTAAAATCTCGTTGATTTTTGTATTCATAGCAAGCTGCTCCTATTCGTTATTTTTTGTGTCGTTATCCTTCTCCGCCGGTGTCTCCGGCACCGGAATCGTCTCCGCCAGCGTCCCCGCCGCCAGTGCCTCCGCCGCCGGAATCATCTCCGCCTCCGCCGTCGTCACCACCGGGGGTATTTCCGCCGTCGTCACCACCGGGGGTGTTTCCGCCGTCATCGCCACCGGGATTTCCACCGTCATCACCGCCCGGATTCGGGCCGGGAGAAGCGGGATCTGGTTCGCCGCAGGCGCAGAAGCCATTGGCGTAGGTGTGTGGCTCGGACTTGACCAGTTCTTTCTGGCAGACGCTGCATATCACTTTATGCGTTCCGTCGCCATTGTTCACATATTGCTTATGTTCCTCACAGACGTGACTGCCGTACCCGCAGACCGAGCAGGCACCGTTTTCGCCGTTCTGGTCGTGTGTCTGTGTCACCGACAGGTGACAATTCGGGCAGGTCAGCGTATGTGTTTCGGCTGTCTGCGTACCGCTGTATTCGAAGGTGAAGTTCCTGCACACAGTTTTGCCATGGAAAGCGCCGCATTCCTCGCATTTCCAGAGCGAGCCGGCCTGCGTGTAGGTATGCGTCTTCGCCTCTCCGATCACCTCATTGCAGCGTGTGCATCTCTGATAGTGGCATTCCGGATGTTCCGCATCGATGCTCCAGCGATCTGTGGTATGGCCCAATGCATCCATTTGCTTCTCCACTGTCGCGCCGCAGGTTTCACAGACGTAGAGCAGTACGCCGCCGTGCTCGCACGTCGGTTTTGTGCTCTCGTCCTGCTGCGTCGATTCATGCAGATCGTGCGCTTCTTCATCTTTAAAGCCGCAGTTATGCTCGCAGGTGATGGTATGCGTTTCCGAGTTGTTTTCTGCACTGTATTTGCGGACATGCGGCTCCGCATCGGTCAGGAGCTTTTTGCAATCCTCACAGACCAACGCGCAGGTTCCGTTCTTCTGATCGACATATTTCTGGTGCTCCTCCGGGTGCTCGCAGGGGTTTTCCAGACCGCAGCGTTTGCAGATCTTTCTCGTCACGCCGTCTTCTGTGACGGCCTCCAGTTCGTGCCGCACCTCGGACCAGTTCCCACCGCCGAGGTAGATCACGCAGAAGCCCACATTCATAAAATCGCTGTCTTCTTCGTTGCGGTTGTTGCCGCCGGTCGCACTGTTGCCGAGGTCGTGGCCGTAGGCCAGCGTGTAGCGGAGCGTCAGGGTATCTCCCGGCTGCAGGTTGACCTCGCCCATACCGACGCTGGGATACGAGCCGTTGATCTCATATTCCCAGCCGGAGCCCTGTGTAAAGTCGAATTCTCCAAGATCACTGCTGCGGCCATTCAGCTTGAGGCCGTTTCTGTAGATGCAGCGCCAGAGAATATCCAGATTTGTGCCTTCGCCGAATTGCGCGTCGATCATGGCAAAGTTATCTGCCTCTGTGCTCTGCCACCTTCCGCTCAGCGCGTTTGCGCTGCTGCCAAGGCCGCTCCCGTTGTCCAGACTTGCCAGATAGAAGCCGATACTGAGCGGATCATTGCAGTCCGCGTACCAGTTGAGGCTCCGCTCGGCCGTTCCAAAGGTTTCACCCGCGTCATAGCCCCACACAGCCTTTGCGACCGTGCAGGACGCGGGCTCGCCCGCAAGAACGTCACAGGTGATGGAGGTGGAGCCAAGGCCGACGATGCCCATATCGATCACGATCGTTGCCTCGCCGAGCCGCTGCCCGTCGCCCGCGTACTTGCCTTGGAGCTTTATGACCTTTTCGCCTTTGTTGCCGAAAGCGTCTTCCGCGGTAATGACGAGTTCATACTCGATCTTATCGCCTTCGCTCGGCGTTTTGAGTTTAGACACCTTGTACTGCTGCCAGTTGCCGCTGGCAATGCCGGTAAAGCGGCACGCTTCGCCGTCCAGCTTCACGCTCAGAGAGGTACCGATGCCGCTGCTTGTGATGTAGGTTTTGTTATGCTCTGCATCCTCGCTCCACGCGCGAACCTTGAAGTCCAGCGGCTGACCGCTGGCGACGCTGGCGACACCCTCCAGATCACACTCGATCTTTACCTCCTGATCGCCGCGGTGCTTATACGGAATGCTGATGATAAACGTGTATTCCTCGCCCGCGCCGGAGGCTTTGATGGTAAACGTATTTTCGCCCGTTTTGCCATCCTCGGCCAGAAGCAGCGTCACGCTGCCGGTGGGCGCTGTGAGCGTCTTTGTGCTGAAATCGCCCGACTGATAGCAGGTGACAGAGGTGATCTCAATGCCCGACGTGTCCTCGCCTGTGAGCCGCAGCTCATAGCCAAGCAGCCCGTCCGTCAGCTGATTGTCATAGACATCCTCCGCATGGACGGTCTTCCTGTTTTCGCATTTCAGGACACACGGCTTCGCCGCGCCATCTTCCATAACGGTATACGCCATTTCAAGCGAAACGTCGCTCTGGTAGCGGATCGTGACCGTAAATGTGACGGTACGCTCCTTGACCTTCGCGGTCACGAGGGCCGTATAGGTCGCGCCGCTTTCTGTGGCTTCCAACTGCACGGAGCCGTTGTCCGTACTCATGGCCGCGCCATTGAAGCTGGCGCTTGTGATCTGCGCGTCCTGTGCGCTCCTGCCGGTCAGACCGAGCTTATACAGAAGCTCGCTGTTATTGATCTGGTTATGCTTGATGGTCAGCGCCGCGCGCTTGTCCGCGTCGCAGAGAACGGTCTGCGCTGTGACGGATTTCTCGTACCATGTGAATTGCAGTTGGAGGTCAAGACCGTCCTCATATGTCACGACAAACGTATAGCCGATGGTCTGCCCCAGCACCTCGGCGGTCACGGCGAGATAATACGTTTCCGTGTCTTTGCCGTCTGCGGCAGCCATTTGAATCTCGCCGGATTCCGAAAGCGTTCCGCTCTCGCCGTCCGTCGCCCAGTATTCCGCCGTGCGGATCGTTGCATCATCCGCGCTTTCGCCGAGGAATTGCAGCGTGTATGCAAACCTTCCGTCCGTCAGCGTGTCGCTCTTGACTGTGCGATTGACAGAGCCGTTGGCCGGGCAGGTGGCCTGACCGTTGGGCTGCCATGTGAGCTGCAAATCGAGGTCAATGCCGCTCTCCAAGCGAAGCACGAACGCGAAATTCACGTCTGTCTCCACAGTTTCGCCCTTCTGGTTCTTTTGCACGGCATGGGCCTGTACGGTCAGAATATAGTTCTGAAACTCTGCGCCGTCCGGCAGCGTCATGTCCAGCACACCGCGCGTTTCCGCTTCCTGCGATACGCCGTTGCCCACGGCAACCTGCACATCGGTGATCTTGGCATCTTCCGCGTCAAGGCCGGTGAGGTTGAGTTCATAGCGCAGTCTGCCGCGGTCGAGCTGGGCAAGCAACACACGCTTGCCGACAGAGTCTCCGGGCGCACAGACCATGGAGCTTGCCTGTGAACCGTACTTGTACCACGTCAGCAGCGCACCGAGGTCGAGTTCCGTTTCCGGCAGATCCTCGTCTGTCTCGCCGGTGTCTCCGGCTTCCTCGCCCTCGTCGCCCTTGTTGGAATCGGTGTTCGTACCGATGGCGGCGTCGGCCAGAACCTCCTGCTGGGGCTTGCCTTGCGGCTGCTGCTCCGGCTGGGTGTCCTGCCCCTGCTCCGTCTGGTTTTCCGTTTCCTCCGGGTCTGGCTGCTCCTGTTCGCCGGTCAGCGTACTGTCGGCGCTGCCGCCCGAACCGGCTGCGCCGGTGCTTTCGGCTTCGCCGTTTCCGGCGTGGCCGGGCGCTTGTCCTGCTTGCAGGACGGTAATCTCCTGCGGCGCGGCTTGCAGGATGGGATTGTCCGGCTCGGCCGACCGCATGCCCATGAGCGGCAGACAGATACTCAGCAGCAGCGCACAGATCAGTACGCCGCAGCCGGCCTGCTGCACCCATGGGTACCTTTCAAGAAATTTTTTCATGTGTGTTCGCCCTCCGGGAAAAGGGCTTCCCCCTTAAAAAGTCTGCATTTTGTGCAGCTTATTCGTAAGTTTAAGAAGTACCCTTAAACGCACGAATAAGCCGCACGGTTCCCCACGCTTTCGCGTGGGGAACCGCCCAGCTTGGGGTGGTTATCCAATATTCAATTCAGAATGTTGGACTGCGTGTTTCATTTTGCGAATTTTTCCATGAAGCGCATGAGGATGGTCGCGACCTGTGCGCGGGTGGCGGAGCCCTGCGGGTCGAGCTTGCCATTCGAGCCCTGAAGGAGTCCTTCGGCGACTGCCCACTGCATGGCCTCTGCCGCGTATCCGCTGACCTTGTCCGCATCAGAGAAAGCGGTCAGGGCGGCGGACTTGCTCACGTCGTAACCCTTCTGCTTCGCGTAGCGGTACAGGATCGTCGCCAACTGCTCACGGGTGATGACGCCCGGCATGTTGGTGCCGTCCGAAATGCCGTTGTCCATGGCCCACTTCTGGCCCGCCACGTACCACGGCGTACCGTTCGTGTTCACGCCCTCGACACGGGCGAGGATCGTGACGATCATGCCGCGCGTCGTATTCGCGTTCGGGCTGAAAGCATTGGAGGACGTGCCGTTCATCAGGCCATTCTCATAAGCGTACTTGACGCCGTCATAGAACCAGTTGTTCGCGGAAACATCCGTGAACGGCAGATCCTTGCCGGTATCCGGCTTCTGAGACGGCTTGCTCGGCGTAACCGGGGTGACGGGGATGATTGGACGATCCTTGAACACAGGCGTTGCCGAAACGCTCTCCGCTTCGCTCAGCGCAGTCAGCAGATCGTCGGTCAGCTCCGTATACGGGCCGCCCTGATATTCCACACCGCCGATCACGAATGTCCAGCCTAGGAAGTCCTTGTTGGGCATCGACACGGTCGGAAGCTCCTTACCGATGTCTTCCGGCGTCAGCGTCTCGTTCACGCCGTCCATCTCGATCGTCGCCGTGCGGAGATCCGAGGTCAGAACGACAATGGAGAAGCTGCTCTGCTGCCATGTTGCAACATTCTTTTTGATGGTCGGCTTGATGTACTCATAGCGATCTTCGGAGATCTGATGCTTGACATAGAGGTTCTCCTGCGACATGCCGGTCGGGAGAGCGAGGCTGATCGTGACGGGAGCGTTGATGACATGGTTATCAAGATCCTCCGCGTCCGTCGTTTTCGAGCTGGCCGTTGTGCCGTCAGCATTCTTCACGACGGTCGTATAAGTGACCTGCGGCTTGATCTCAAGCACCAGTTCATTTTTGCCGTCCGAAACGCTGTAGCTCGTGACCTCGATCTTCAGGTTGACCTCCGCCGTGACCTCGACTGTCTGATTTTCACCCGCTTCTGCAGCGGCTTCCTTTGCCAGTTCCTTCGCGGTTTCCGTCAGCGTCTCAGCGGCTGCTTCCTTCAGGCCATCGGAGGTGGTGCTGGGGCTGGTGATCGCGTTGACCGCCTGCTTCACGTCGTCTCCGGCGTCTTCCGGCATCTTGATCTCAGGCCGCTTTTCCTCCAGCTTGACATTGGGCGCTTTTTCGATCACGCCGCTCATGTCGATCCGGTAGGTGCTGTAGCCGAGCGTAAAGCTGTCGCCGTTCGCAACAGGAATCCCGTTCAGCGTGATCTGCGTACTACCGGCAGTGACATAGCCGACCAGATGGATCGTTCCGGTCTTCGCGTCTACGACAGCGGAAACCGTATCCGGCGAAACGACAAGCCGTGTCAGCGCCTCCTGATTCAGTTCCTCGATCCGCTTGAGCAGATCTGCGAGCTTCTGCTTTTCAGAGGCTTTGAGATACGTCCGAAGCTCGTCGGTCAGCGCGTCATACTTCGCCTTTGCCGCGTCGATGTCGCTCTTATCGGCAAGCGTCGCATTGGAGACGGTCGGAAGATCCGCGATGGCCTTCTTCACAGCGTCAACCGCGTCGAAGCCAGCAAGCTTATCGCAGAGGGCTTCAAGCTTCTGCTTTCTGTCTACGTTTACGGAAGACGAATCCTTCAGCGCATCCAAAGCCTGCTTGGCCTGCACGATGTCCTGACGATAAGTCTCGCGGTTCGTATAGGTCAGATCGTTGGGGTTCGGGAGCGCGTCGATCTGCGCATCCACGTCGCTGCCGCCGCTGTTTGCGCTGACGATGTGAAGCTCATACCAGGTACCGACATAGTCTCTGGCTTCCGTAGACTGGTTGTTCATGGAAGGCCAGACCGGCTCGCCGCAGCCAATGTAGATGGTGTCGCCGCTCACGACCGGGATAGCCTGCGTGCTCTTGTAGTAGCTGCCGCCCTCGGTGTTGTCGGTGACCTTCTCATTGAGGAAGCGCTTGACAAGATAGTTCTTGTTCGCCGCGTCCGTGGTGATGGTGAGCTCTGCCGCGTCGCCGTCGATCATGACGGTGTAGGAATACGTTCCGCCCGGCTGCGCGACGGACTCAAACTCCGGCGCAAGAACGAGCGTCTTGTCGCCGTCCATGACTTTGAGCGCCTTGAGCGTCGTGTCGGAGTTGTAGAACGTACCGCCGAGGTCTTCGCCAAGACCCGTGCAGGTATACATCACATGGATCACGTCGCCGTCTGCCAGAAGGATATTGCTGTTCTGGTTCTCCTGCGGCGTTACACGGAACTCAGAGAAGCTTAGGTTCACGAAGAAGCCGTTGAGCGTGCCCATCCAGCCGGACTCATTGCCGCCCGTAAACTCGGAGAGCGTATGCTCGCTGTCCTTGATGCCGGAAAGGTAGGTGATGCCAAACCCAGCGCCGCCGGTGCCTGTCCATGTGCAGCCCTTTTCCTTCAGCGCGCGGAGGATCACCGTCATCATGGTGTCGTTATCGCCGATGATGTAGTTTTCCTTGTAGACATAAGCGTTTTTCACGCTATAGTCCGCGGCTGTGGTCGGGCCGGTGTAGAAGAACGGTGTTCCATCATTGTCCTTGCTGTCGTCATAGGTGGTGTCTTCGATGATCAGCGTGACGGAGCCGGAAGGCGAACCGGGGTCAAACTCGCTGGTATACTGACCGTTTACACCCCAGTATTTCTTGTAATCCGCCAAACTGCTGCTTCCGGCAGCTTCCTTTGCCATCTTGCTTGCGGTCTCGCGGCGCACAGTGTTGATGGCATTGACGGTAGGCGTCTGCTTTTCGTCCTTGATCTTCGCGATGCCGGTCTCATACGCCTCCCTGATCTTGTCAAGTTTATCGGCGTATTTCGTGTTGCCCTCGTAGCCCTTCATGACGGTTTCCAGCGCGGTCAGCGCGTCGGCTCTCGCCTTCTCTGCCTCGCTGCTCGTGCCGCCGACAGGGCCCCACGTGACAACGATCTTCACATCGTTGAACGGCATGATGAAGCCGATCTGCGCGTTTTTCGCGTGGACATTGATATGGACATCCGTCTTGCCCTTATAGGTGCTGGCGTCGATCAGCCTGCCGTCTTCATATTTCAGTACATTGCTGTCTGTCAGGCTCAGCGGAACCTCCGCGCCCTCGATGCTGATGTCGCGGATGGCATACTGTTTCCCATTGATGGTGTAGGTCATGCTGCCGGTCAGCGTCACGGTGTTGCCGCCCTCCTGGAAGCTCGAACCGAGCGCCTTGTCGGAGATCGACCATCCATCGCCCGAAATCACACCGGGACCCTTCATATTGCCGTCTGCCATTGCTGCGTTGCGGCAAAGAAGGTAAGCGGTATAGTCCGGACTGAGGGTCGCGCGAAGATCCTTTGTCAGCGCCGTCGCCTTCTCGATGGGAAGACGGTATTTGCTGAAACCAAAGAGCGGCAGAAGCTTCTTATTGCCGGTAGACTCGCCGTACTTATCATCCGTCGGCGTATTCGCCTGCAGGTAAGCAATCATCGCTTCGAGCGCCTTCTGGTCGTCCGGGTCATCCGTGATGAGCTTCTGCTCGAAGGTCAGCGTGTGCTCCTTCGCAGGCGGAAGCCCTGCCTTGGAAGCCGCGACGACGGCTTCGTACTTCTGAATCTCCTGCTCGGTCAGCTCTGCGAGCTGATACGGCGTTGCTTTGATTTTTTCGTACAGATCGGCAAGCGTATCGATCGTCGTCTGCGCGGCTGCGTCAAGCTTGGTGACTTCGTCCGGCAGCGTGGAGAGCTGATAGCGGAAGTTCCACGGATTGTTGACGTTCGTCTCGTCCATGTCGCTTTGCAGCTTCTTGATCTTCGCGATGGCCTCGCTCTGCGCGGTGCTGGCCTTGGCAAGCGTTTCCGCGTTGGCGATGCCCTGAACGCCTTCCTCATACGCCGCCTTGCGCTCTGCCCAGCGTTCCGCTGTGAAGGCGCTTTCGGGGTAGTTCTCGTCGTAGTAGACCTCGTCGAGCTGTTCGCGCAGGCGCAGCTTCGCTGTGCTCGGATCGGTCGACGGCTTCACATGTACGAGAACGGACGGGCCTACGGTATAGCGCCCCTCGGTGTCCATCCGGAATGCGTTGAGCAGCACATAGCCTTCTTCATAGAGCGTGACCTGCGTCTGTCCGTTTTCATCCGTCAGTGCGCCGGTGCTGCGGTGGACATAGGTCGTTTCTGCGTCTTCCGCGCTTTCCTTCGCTGCGCCGTAGTAGATCTCCGCGCCAACGAAGGGCTTTTCACCGTCCTTGCGGAAGGCGAACGCGCTCTCGGACGTGACGGTGACGGGGAACGGGACGCCCGCGGTCACTTCCTGCGCGACTTGGATCGTGCTGTAGCGGAACCAGTCCACGATCTCCAGCATCTGCTGTTCGTATGTGCCGTCAGTGCTGGAGTTGGGGAACCGGTTCGGCATGAACCAGACCACGCTCAGCTCGTCGTTATTGTGCAGCTTGACCGATTGGAGCATCGTTTCGCCGTCGAGATAGTCCGAGCCGAAGGAAACGTTGTAGAGCAGTTCGCCGTTCAGGAAGACCAGTTCTACCGAATCCGTGTTCTTGCCGGTGTCATAGTTCCCATCATGCAAAAGGTCATAGGCGCTCGCGTTCGCGTCCAGCGTCAGTGTTGCTGTGCGCGTGTTGTAGTTGTGTTTCGCCTGACTGTCGCCCACATTTCCTACATAGATGTCGGACGTGTCCAGCACGGAGAGCTTTACCTGAATCTGCTTGTTCGACACGGTTTCCAGTCCCAGCACAGCCCAGCGGAGCTCGCGCAGCGCATCCTGAAGACTGGCCAGCTCATTTGAGCCGACGGCGGAATAGGCAGGCACTTCCTTGGCTAGCTTTACAGCTTTTTCCAGCTTGGTCTTCAGCGTCGTAACGCTATCCGTGGTATAGGCGCTCAGATCCGCGCTTCCATACTGCTGCTGGATCTGCTGGATCGCGGCGATTGCCAGCTCCGCGCGTTTCAAGGCGTCGGTGCTGATGAGGCTTGCGCGCTTGTCCAGAGCTTCGCGTGCCGTCGTAAGTTCTGCCGCCAGCGTTTCCAACTCTTTCTGCTTGCCGCCTGCGCTCGTGTTGGCGTCGGTGGGCTTGCCGTTCTCGTCAAACATGGAGGTCATCATTGCTTCCGCCTGGTCGCGCAGTTTAATGTACGCAGACCACGACTTCGGCGTGTAGTCCGCCTTGTTCGGCTCGTTCAGAAGTTCTTCATAGAGCAGTGTTGTGTTATTATTTTCTGCTTTGATCAGATTCGCGACAGCATTGCTCAGGTTATCTGTTGCTTCCTTAACTGCGTCTTCGGATGCAAATTTGTCCTCGGAAACTGTTCTGGCCTTGCTCAAGGCGCTCTGCATCTCATTCCAGAAGCCGACTTTGCTTGCGATTTCACCGTTCCACCGATCATTTTCATGCCAGTATACAGTATCCTTGTCCGCATCTTTTGGAGCCTTGGCAATCGCGTCGTTTAATTGGGTCTTATCGGTTTCTTGAAAGCCAGCACTCCATGAAATGAGCAAAAATGCATGCGTTACAAAAGGTGATCTCTTGGTTCCTATACCATACGGAAGGCGGAGTAAAAGCATTTTATTTCCAGCTGGTACTTCTTCAGAAATAGTAATGCTGTTTTTATGCATATCATAGTAGCTACTTGCACCGCTAAAACGAAAATCAGTTTCGTCGTATGGAAGTGCAGCACCAGTAAACCATCTTTGCGCTTTGTCATCTGTATCTGCAAAAAACATACTGGACGGAAACGTCTTCTTAGCACCGTCAACTGTTATTTTTCCGCCTTCAGCAACACTAACGGTTCCATAGTTTGTTCCATCTACTTGAACGAAATAAACCGGATACTCCTTATTGCTCCATGTGATTTTCCCTTTTGGTGTCAGCTGCGATACCGTAATCGTAAGGTTGCCATCGGAAGCCAATGCAAATGGTACTGCCGAAAATAATGTCAAAACTACCAGCAATGTTGCTAGTAGCCTTTTCAAAAAAAGCTGGCATCCAAGACCCTTTCGGGTCTTGGACGCCAGGGATTTATTGTACTTGTCCATTTTCTCGTATTAGTTATTAGTTGCACTTCAGGACGGTCAAGAAGGGGGATTCCGTACCAGTCTGTGCAATAATCTGAATCATATCACCAGCGCTAACAGTAACGGTATAATCTGTGCCCTCATCTCCGGCAACTTCGACGCCATTGACAAAGACATGATCGTCACTCGCTACAATTTTGTAAGCGCCAGCCGCAACTTCTGTCACGTTGTTTGTGTTGAGCGTGATGGGCGTCGACGAGTTGTTCGGCGTAACAGTAATATCGCTTGTAGATGCGCTACCGCCCTTAGTAGTTGCTTTATGCGAGCCAAGCAGTTCGGAGGAGCTTTCGCCCATAATGCCGTTCATCTGCATCACGCCGGTATAGCAGCGGACATAGCGGACAGCATCAAGGTACTTCGGAGTGCCGTCTGCCTCAACGGCCCAGGAGATGTCCATCGGGTCGCCGTTGCTGTTGTCGTTGCCGGTACGGCCCGTGGTGTACGGGTTGACCTGAGCGCCGCTGCGCAGTCCGTTGGGATGGCAGTCAAAGTAGCCGAACAGGAAATCGTCCGGAGCCGTCGAATTGGCATTGTTGTTCTTCGGCGGTACCAGCTTCACGCCCTTGAGCATCAGCGTGGATGCAGTCGTGCCGCTCTTTGCCGTGTAGGCACCGAATTTGCCCGTGAAGTTCAAACCGGCAGGAACCGTGTTCAGCAGGCCGTCCAGCGCGGAAGCGCCGGTCTTGGGCGAAGCAAAGTAGTTGTTGAACAGCGGGAAATAGCTGTGCTTGTGCCAGTTGTTGTATGCCACAGAGCCGCTTTCCGGTGTTGCCGAACTGGTCGGACGGGTCTTGTAGCTGGCAGACCATGTAACGGCCTTTTCCGCCGTGCCGGTCTTGCCGCTTGCAAGATCATCGTCCGCTGCGACCGGGTTGGTGTAGGTTGCGCTGTAGTCCCAGATCGCGCCGCCAGCGGTATCGCTCGGCGTCTGATAGTGCAGGCTGCCCGCGATGTCGTACCAGTTCACGCCGTCCTGCGAGACCTGTACGCAGCCCGGCTCGGCCCAGGTGCTCATGGCGTTGCCGAAGAGAGTGAAGTCCACACCGTAGGCATTGTTCGGATCGTTGTAGATGCCGCCGCTCACATACGCGCCGCTGGCATCACGGGTGATCGCGCCAAAGTCCAGAACGGCATAGCCGCCGAAGGAGCCGAGGGAGACGCCCGTGGTCACATAGCCTTCGACGAGGTTCTTAAGCGTGGAAGCACCGCTCGCAGTGAACGGGCCGCCCCAGCCGGAGCCGGCCGCACCTTCGTTGACGAACTGGCCGGGAGCCGGCAGGAACGCCACGAGACCCTGACCCGCGACCTGTGCGGTCGGAGCCGGAACGCTGATCATGCACTGGCCGCTCACGCCGGTGCGTGTGATGGTGATGCTGGTAGTGTCGCCGTTCAGCGCCACGATGCCGTAGCCGCGCGTGGGCTGGCCGGCTTCCTGCTCCGCGTCCTCATAGAAGCTGAAGGTAGCCGCGTTGCTGGTCGTCACGGTGACGGAAGACGTGTCGAAATTCGTGCCGTTCGCGTTGCTGAAGATCAGCGAGAACGACTGCGGGATGTCGCGGTCCGTATCCGCGGCGACTGTCGCCGAACGGCCGCTGCCAGAGAGTGTAAGCCCCTCATTGGTGGTCGATACCGACACCGTCAGATTGAAATCGGTGAAGGTAAACGAGCTGAGCGTGTCGTTGGTGTCCGCTGCGAAGGCGCTTGCGCCCAGAGCGAAAACCATGACGACAGCCAAAAGGATTGCTGTGAACTTTTTCATAGTTCTTCCTCCTATCTTGTATTTTCCCGGTTTCTTTTTGCCCGCGCAGTCGGGATGTCCTGCGCGGAACGCACATTCTGTATCCCGCTTCTCCCGTGCGCTTTTGAGAAGCGGCTTTATCTAACGGTAAATTACCGCTAAATACAAATTCTTACACTACAGATACAGTATCGTTTCCTGTGCTCCCATGCGCCCGATATGGTGACCACGTTTTCAGCTTCCTTGGCGCGCTCCTATCCTCGCGGCGCTTCCCCGGAAACAGTATCCTTTCCTGCTGCAGCTATTCAGTTGTCGGCGCGTATCGCCTTATTGAGACGGGCGAAGGCCCGCTGGTTTCCATATCCGTGGGGTTCCCCGGCTCTGTGTTCCCAATACAGAGCCGGGGAGACTCGGTGCGCCGGGATCGGCGCATTGGCAGTCAGCCCCAGGGGGATGGGGCCGGTCTATCTGCAAATCCGCTCCCACGCGGATCGCATCCGTTATTCTTGTGAAGCGTTTTCAGCTTTCGGTACGGACGCTGGTGATTGCGCCTGCGCCTCGCGCCGTGCTTCTTTTTTCGCCGCTTTCTTTGCCGCCTGCTCCTGACGGAACTGCGTCAGCTGCCGCTGATACTCCTGCTTGAACTCCGACGTTTTTCGCGGATTCCAACTATCGGGGAACTTGATGCCGCGCATCTGCAGCGCATGCAGCGTCCGCCCGGTGATTTTTTCATCCAGCCAGAGGTCAGCCCGGAACCGGCGGCCTTTTCCTTGAATGGGGGTCTTCCGTTTTTTCATCCTGTGATTTCCTTTCTCCAAATAGATTTCATATTCTTTGAAAGAAAATCTATGTTTGCACTTCGGCGGCCTTTGCCGCGCGCTTTTTCTCGGACTTCTGTTCGCGCCGAGCGGCTTCGGCCGCTTTTTTACGGTCTTTTTTCGCCTGCGCGTGCAGCGCGGACTGGCGTTCGTACTCCGCCTGGAACAGCGCTGTCCGTTCCAGCGGGAAATTGCTCACAGCCGGGCCAGTGCTGACCGGAAAGCCGCTGTATGCCAGCGCGTTGCCCCACGAGCCAAAGCGAAGGGCCAGCAGATCGCCGCCGAGGACTTCCGACTGCGCCGGGACGTGCCCCAGCTCCGCCTGACATCGCCGCAGATACTTTGCAAGTTCTTCCGGTGAATCATCCTGATGCGCTAATATGAATTCAATATTCTGTCGGGAGATCTCCACCCGCGTGACCTCGTTCATCTTCTTTTCGTGCAGTGCCCGGTTATCCCGGTAGATGAAGGGCTGGTTTTTCATGTCCGCACCCCTCTGGCACGGGCTGCGTCCAGCTTCTGCATCCACGCAGTTTCTTTTTCGCAGAGGTCTCGCACGATCTTCCGGTTCGCAAACGACGGGGGATTTTTCAGGAATTCGGCGGCTTTGCCGTCGTAGATGCTGCGCAGCGCCTTTTGCCACGAGCCAAAGCGGAATTCAAGGAAATCTCCGCCGATGACCTCCACCCGCGCGGGCGGATGGCCGATATCCTCCATGCAGTCGCGCAGGTACAGCGACAGCGCCGCAAGGCTGTCGTGCTGGTGGTCGAGAATAAACTGGGTGTTCTTTTTGTTGATGATGTGCCTGACGCGGCCCAGAACCTGCTGGGTACGCGCATCCGGCTGCTGCTCAGGCTGGCGTTGCTGTTCGTCGTGCATGATGCTCCTCCTATCGTACTTTTTCGCATACCATCCCTATGATGGGATAATCTGGATTTGACACAAACAAAAAAGCGCCATTTGTTCCGTAAAGGAGAAACAAATTGACGCCCGTGCCAAGTACGATAAGCAGATCATCGTGCCGCCTACCATACGTTTTTGTTTACCTTCTGCACGTCGCGGGATCATAAACCAGACAGAATCCCATGCAGCGAGAATAGCGATTCTTCCGACTCGGACTATGGATGCAGATCGCATCCGCGCTCTGATTCCTACCTTCTCATGGGGAATCCTCACAATGGCGGCCTTTCGGCCACATGACCAACTGACAAGCGCTGTCTTACGCTTCCCCGCGGATCATTTCGGAATCTTGCTCATCCTTACGGCTCCGGGCGAGCAGCCGCGCACACTCCCAATGCGCACAGCCTTCCTCTTTCACCACAGGCTCAGTCCAATCATGGCCGCGACCTGTGATTACACATCCTCAGCAAACAAAAACCAACGATATGAAATTGTAAAATTGCAGAATCGAGTTTCTAGGTTTGTGGTACCCTAAGCCATATGTACGGCAAGGATTCTTTCGTAAAGTGTCCCACTTTACGCGAAAGAAAAAACCAAGATATTCTGCTCTCGTCTCTATTATACAAGCAGACAGGGAAAAGTCAATCTGATTTCATACACAAATTCCCTGTTTTTCTGCAAATTATGTTATGTTTTGCGCTCGCTGCACGGGTATCCGGACGTGCGGGAGCCAATGCGAAACGATATTGCCTTGTATTTGCCGTCATGATTCTGGTAAAAGGATAGGTGAAGCAGTTGCCTAGGTACGGAGAAAACATCTACCGCCGCAAGGATGGCCGCTGGGAAGGGCGTTATATCGCAATGCGTCTGCCGGATGGCAGGGCGAAGTACAAGTCTGTCTATGGAAAAACGCATGATATTGTCAAGAAAAAACAGCTGGCGGCAATTCAGGCGCTGGCAAAGGAGCCGGCCGCAGCCTGCGATCTGACGGTAAAAGAGCTTTTTGCGCAGTACCTTGCGCAGGCGGATGTGAAACCCTCCACGCGCGAACGGTACCGCTTCATGATCGAACGGCACATTCTTCCGCGGCTCGGACAGACGCCTGTTTCCAAGCTGACGGCGAAAGGACTTTCTGACTTCCTGCGGCATTTGAAGAATCACGGACGGCTGGACGGAAAAGGCGGCCTGTCTCCAAAGACCGTGCGCGACGTGGCTGTGCTGATAAAGTCGCTTCTTCGGTTCGCTCAAGCGGAATATCATTGTGTCTGCGATGCGCTGAACGCGCGTCTTCCTGTCCATACGCAGAAAAAGATCGAGGTGCTTTCCGACACGGAGCTGGCCGTGCTGGGAAAAGCCCTATTGCCGTCAAAGAAAATCAGTCTGGCCGTTATGCTGGCGCTGCACGCGGGACTGCGCGTGGGCGAGGTCTGCGCACTGCGCGTTTGTGATATTGATTATCTGGCAGGAACGATTCAGGTCTGCCGCTCCGTGCAGCGGATCACGCTGAACGGCAAGTCTCAACTTCTCGTGCAGCGGCCCAAAAGCGACAGTTCGGAGCGGATCGTGCCCCTGCACCCGGAGCTGCTGCTTCTCCTGAAAAAAGCGACGGCAAAGCTGCCGTCTGATGCCTATATTATGGCCGGACAGATCGGCCAACCCATGGACCCGCGCACCTGCCAGTATCAGTTCACGGTGCTTTTGAAGCGCTGCGGCATCCATCACCGGGGGTTCCACGCCCTTCGGCATACATTTGCCACACGCTGTATTGAAAACGGCGCGGATATCAAAAGCATTAGCGAAATGCTGGGACACGCGGATATCAAAACGACGCTGAAATTATACGTTCATCCGTCGCTTGAGAGCAAACGCCGCTGCATCCAGCAGATCAACTTCCTAAAGATCGGTGCTTAGTCTGTCTTTTTGCGCCCACCGGCACATATAGCCGGTGGGTTTTTGTCTGCCGATTTGCCGTCAAAAATCTGGTCAGTCAACCGCCGAAGCCCCTGTCATTGCAGGCGCTTCGGCGGTTCTTTTCGTAAAGTGGGACACTTTACGCGAATTTTTTCTTTCAAAATAAAAAACATCCGTCAGGCGCTGTGCCTGCGGATGCCTATTCCACGGCAGGGAATCCCTGCCGGATAAAGCAGACCGTTGGCATGGCGGCGCTTTTGTTCCATGTTCGGGCGCGTGTCTGACTGATCTCCCGCAGTTGGAGCTTCACAGTGACCGGTTCGCGGGGACTTTCACCCCATTCCGCATTAAGCCCACTCCCTTTAGAAATGGACGCCTGAACAGCTTATTCGTTTCTTTCATTTTAACGCATTTTCCCAGAAAATGCACGAACAATTTCACAGCATATTGTTCGGATCTTAGATTCCTTTTTCTGTATTGGTTCTCAGCTAGAGTTGGCCCTTCAAGCTGCGCCGTGGTGTCGCGGCGCTGGTGACAGCAAACATGCGGACGTTCCCCTTGGTGGGGAGCGTCCGCTTTGCTATTTGCCCTCATTTATCATGTATAAGTTTGATGTGCAGCTTCCGTTTTCACGATGCCGTCGCTGGCGCTGGATGTATCCGGCGTGTTCCAAATCGTTCAGCGCCCTTTGCACCGTGCGCGGCGAGAGGTGCAG
>ENA-OUQF01000952-OUQF01000952.1-human-gut-metagenome-genome-assembly--contig:-NODE-952-length-19382-cov-4.630724_pt1 | contig 19382 bp, 15 predicted proteins | sample MGYA00237947_ERZ548826 | MGnify/ENA primary metagenome ERZ548826 (study PRJEB26490, sample SAMN05194701) | human gut metagenome | biome: terrestrial biome; feature: human-associated habitat; material... | reverse complement strand
TCTTCTTATTAAACATACTGGAAAATACAAAATCTCCTTTCTAGAGTAGAAATTTAAAAAAGTGAACTTTTTTAGTTCACTTTATAGATTAACTCTTTAACTATTAACCATATCAAAATTATTAATTTTTCTAAACGATTATAGACACATTAAAAGATAGTCAGGTAATGGCTATCTTATCTATTATCTTTTTCTTCTTTAATTGTTTCTTTTAAGATTGATCCAGTAGTTACTAAATTTTGTAAATCACTAGGAACAATTATCTTAGTTGCTGTACCATTAGCTACTTTAACCATAGCTTCATAACTTCTTAGTTTTAATACTGCTTCATCTGCTTTTGCTGCTTTAATTAGTTTAATACCTTCAGCTTCCGCTTCTTTTACTTTCATAATAGCTTCAGCTTTACCTTCAGCTTCTCTAATTTCTGCTTCTTTTTTAGCATCTGCTCTTAGAATAGTACTTTCTTTTTCACCTTCAGCAATTAAAACTGCTGCTTTCTTCTCACCTTCTGCTTGAAGAATTTTCTCACGTCTTTCACGTTCTGCTCGCATTTGTTTTTCCATTGCTTCTTGAATATCTCTAGGTGGTAAAATATTTTTAACTTCAACACGATTAACTTTTATACCCCAAGGATCAGTTGCTTCATCTAGAATAGAGCGCATTTTAGAATTAATTATATCTCTTGATGTTAATGTTTGATCAAGTTCTAACTCACCGATAATATTTCTAAGGGTTGTAGCAGTTAAATTTTCAATAGCATTTATGGGATTTTCTACCCCATAAGTATATAGTTTTGGATCAGTTATTTGAAAATAAACAACAGTATCTATTTGCATCGTAACATTATCTTTCGTAATAACTGGTTGGGGTGCAAAATCTTTTACTATTTCTTTTAAAGTTACTGTATTAGCAACTCTATCAATAAAAGGAATTACATAGTGTGGACCTGTTCCTAAAGTAGCATTATAACTACCAAGGCGTTCTACTACCTTTGCTTCTGATTGTGGTATTACTTTGATTCCTAGTATTACTATTACTAGAATAATTATTAAAATTATAAATAACATTTTATCACTCTCCTATTTTTTCTACTTTGAGTTTAACCCCATCAATAGATAATATTTTTACTTTTTCATCTTTTTTTAATTCAGTATTACTATATGCACTCCATCTTTTTCCAAGAACTTTTACTTCCCCAATTTTATCTTGCTTAATATCTTCTGTTACAATACCAATCTTATTAATTACCATATCAAGATTAGTAGCTTCTACCTTCTTAACTTTAAGTCTACCTATTATTGGTTTAGTTAATATTATAAGAAGAAAAGAAGTTATAACAAAAGTGATAATATCTAACACTATATTACTAAAACTAACTTCTACTACTAAAGCTAATAATGCTCCAAAAGCAAACCAAATAGTTACTAAATTAATAGTTAATAATTCAGTAATAATTAAGACTATAAAGATAATTAACCATAGAAAACACACAATACTTACCTCCTTGATTTAATAATACTATATTTTATTAATAATTACTACTAATTATTTTATTTTGTCTTGGTATAAATTTTTTTACCAGTTTTGGAATCATTTTTCATTCTAATTAGAGCCTGATATAAAGTTCCACTATAAAGTGGTATACCCTTATTACTTAAATCAAGAGTAGCCTGTTCCATATCTTTTTTATTATAAGAAACACTCCTATTTTCTAAATAGAAATTAGCACTATAAATTGATGTTTTTCTTTTCATATTTTCTAATCTAGAAATACTAATGCTTGAAAAAATAGCATTATGAATAGTCATATAATCATTTATTAATTTACTTTCATTTACTCTATCAAATCTTGATGACATATCTGCTATTAAATGAGGTGAAACTCCATACTTTTCATAATGATTATATAAATCATATGGTACCTTTCCTTTATGACATCTTTTCATTTCTAAAGCCACTTCTCTAGCTGACTTAATTATAAATATAATAAATTTTCTACTAGTTTCCATACATTTATCATTAACTTCAATTGCCAAATCTTCGTCTATCTCGGTACAAATTCTTCTATAAAACTTAAAGTCTTTTTCACTAATACCAGCAGTCTTACAGAATTTCTTTATTGTAAAATCATCACTTTTAACAAATGTTCTCATAGCTTTAACTGCTTCTTCACCATATTTACCAATATCATACTCTAATTTTTTTCTAGTCTGTTCTTTATTTTTAAGAGCCCTTTTCTCTTTAATTTCAATTTTTTTCTTTTTAATTACTTCACTTAATTCTTCATCTTCCATAGCAACATTTAACAATAAAGCTTGTTCATTTCTAGATATATTATGCTCTTTTGCCACACAGTCATAAAAGCTAGTCATACTATCAAAACTACCATTTTTAAGTATATCAATGAATTTTCTAGCTTTTGTTAATTTTTCTTTTCTCTCTTTATTTTTCACTTCTTCCTCTAGTCTTATAGTTAGCAGCGAAAAAGCCTTTTCATCATCTATTTTTTTACTAGCCATAGAAATAATATCAAAAGCTTGTTTATAAGTATAACCTCTAGCGTCTATATATTTACCTAACTCTTGCTCCTCTTTCATTAGCCATATAAGTTTTTTTGCTTCTACTAAACAAATATCATCTAGTCTTTTTAAATACACAGAATGATATAACTCAGTAATAATTGCTAACCCTAACGTATGTGTTTTACCTTTTTTTGTAGCAAAAGGTATTTCTACTTTTTTATAATAACTATTAATTGTAGTAGCACCATTAAGTTCCTTTAAAGGTAAATTTACAAAGTAACTAGTGGTTTCTTTTTTTGCCCGTTCTCTATCTTTAGCTTCATTAAATTCACTATCTATTGAATTTTTAAAAATATCTTCATTTTTACTTCTTAACCAATCACAAACTGCTCTAAATTTCTGATAATCTTCTGGTTTAACATACCTTTTAGCATAGCTACCAATTGTATAATCAGATACATCTGCTAAATTATAAGCAAGTGGTAATAATCTATTTAAAGTATCACTAGTATATATATCTTCTAACTGTTTAATAGTTTCTTTTTCTTTTAATAATATTGGAGCAAAAAACTTCTCACCACTTTTAGTTTTCAAAAGATAAGGAATATATGGAGCAAATCTATCTAAATCAAGAGAATGACTGTTGCTTCCTATTAAATAGAAAAATGAATAAATATCAAAATCAGTACTATTTTCTAATACCTTATATCTTGCTATTATCTCTTCTAAATGAGCATCTTTTTTAATACTATTTATATAACTACAAAATTCTTCTATTTTAAATGAAAAGTTTTGTTTTCTATATTCTTTATATATTTCTCTAAAGACATCAACATCATCATGATAGTAGCTATTATCATCTATATAGTTATTAGAAAGTCTTAAATATTTTCCTATTTTATTAAAATTAACAGTCTTTTCACCATCAGTATATTGATCATAAAGTTCTATAAATTTCAAAACATTATAAAAGTTTGGTCTTCTAGGATTAATTTTTAAATTCATATACGCAAAAATACCAATATTGTTTGGTGCAACACTCATATTTAAAGCTAATAACTTTATTACATTAAGTTCATCAATTGAGTATTTCTTATTTTTTATATCCTCAATTATTTTTTCTCCATTAAAGTAATCATTTACAGATTGATACTCTAAAGGATTAAGTCCTAAAAATTTAGCAAGTAAAGAATAATCTACATTAGTAGATGCATCTATGACCTTTTTTACTATTGGAAGGTCTTTAATAATTCTAGTATTATCATACAACTCATTTAATAAATCTACATCTTGTTTAGTTATTTTATAATCTTCATTATTAACCACTTTTTCTAACTGAGTCAATGCTTCTACTAATTTCTCTTTACTTTCTAAAAGACTTAATTTACGAAAATGAACAGTCGAATAAACACTAGCAATATAGTTATATAAAACATCTATAGCAATATTATAATATTTATTGTCATCAATTTCTATTAAGTATAATAAAGAAGATAAAAACTTTTTATAGTCATAGTCCTTATCAAATATTTTACCACTTATCTTTGAATTGATAATAAATGGTAATTTTAAATTAGTTCTAGCATAATAGGAACTTTTATTACCATACTGTACTACAGCAGCTGTAAGTGAACTAATATCTCTATTTTTAATTTCTGCTAAGTCTAAAATTATATCAGGCTCCCTTGTTACCATAAAATAAAGTTCCAAAGCCTTTGTCTTATCATTATTAGCTAGTGTCCATATAATTTTATCTATCATTATATTTTCAAGTTGTTGTAAATACTCATTTTTATCAAACATATATTATCCCCCTTAAACACGACTTATTATAACAAAATGATATTTCTTAGTCAATTTTAAATCTTCTTTTTATTTGTCAATTTATAGCTAATAATTGATGGCTTATAGTACTCATTAGTAGCTTTAATAGCCTCGTCAAAATTAACCTCATCAATTCCTAACAACTCAACACATTTAAGTATAGGTAATTTCTTATCATAGATTAAAGAATCATTTAATAATAAGACATCCTCTAAGCTATCTTCTTCTTTTAATAAATAACTACTATATGCCGTTCCAATAAAGTATCTATATATAAAGTCAGGTCTAAATCTTATATTTTTTCTAGGATTATTCTTATCAAAACCATTAATATCATTTACTAAAGTATGCAAAATAAATAAGTATTCATCTTTAGTCATATTAGGAAAATCAAGTTCTTCTCTATAATCAATAATAAATTGATAACTATCTTCATCTATATAACCTATCTTATCTTTAATATTTAATAAAATGCTATCATTATATAATTTGTTACAAGAGTAGTTATAAGAAAGATATCTAAATAATCTACTGACAGCAATATCATTTTTGGAATAACCTTTTTCATAAATAAAATCTAAGTATTTATTTTCCATATAAATGGAAATAAGTTCAGAAAAAACAGGAGAAGCTAAATAAGAATCTAAATTCAAATAGTGAAAAAATTCATGAATAAGAGTTTTCCCATCAGCTATATTACCATTAAAAGCAACATTATATAAATTTCTATTATTACTGATATAGGCATTATTACTAAAATTTTTAGTGTCATTAATAGAATCACAAAAGCCAAAACTTCCATCATTTAAACTTCTTTCAAAGTAATAAGTATAACGTTTATCAATACTGTTTAAAAACTCACTTACCAAATCAAGAGTTTCCATTCCATCAACAAATTGATTACATTCTAAACATAGTTCATTACTACCTATAATTTTAAAAGGATCAAGCCTTTTCTTTGCTTCTTTTAAAAATTCTATATTAGACTTTAATGTATAAAGATAAAATGAATATTTATGACTATCTAAATATTCATCTAATTCTTGATTAAATTTTAAATAATTCATCTTTTTTTACTCCCCTGATAAGTTTAAAATAGTTCTATAAATTTAGAATAAAAGTTACAAATAGCTATAACAAATATAGAATAAGTAAATAGCTTAATAAGTGGCAAGCTATTTCCATAGAGAAATGTCTACTGAAATAATTAATTGTTTATTATCTATTTTTTTCTATAAACTTTTCTGATTGAGTTTTCCCATCTTTCTTTATTCTCTTTCAAGGTTTCTCCTGCTATATAATAGCCATTTGTTGTTAAAATTTTCTTTCCTTTACTAGTTTTAATAAATAAGGAGTCATCTCCTCCGCCAATCATAACAGTAGTAGTTTTACTTTTGTTTGGATGTCTCTTATGATATTCAGCCATTATCTTTTGTTGTTCATCAAAGTCGAGCTGTTCATATTCATCATAAGACATACCAATTGTATTTAGTAAAATTTCATTAACATTATCCTTTATTGTATTTTCTGATTTCACTATTTTCACCTTTTACAATAACAATTTATCGCTAAACTAGAAATCTCTAGTTTCTATTAATCTGGTGTCCCCGATTGGAATCGAACCAACGACCTATTGCTTAGGAGGCAATCGCTCTATCCTACTGAGCTACGAGGACATAACTACATTTTAGCACAATTTGACTAAAATGTAACAATTTTTTATTTATTTAAAATCACAAAAAGCATATAGAATAGTTTCTAATTTACCTATTATCTTCTTCTTAAACTAATAGTTTCTTTTTCTTCATTAGTTTGTTTCATATCATCTAATAACACTGCATCTTTTTCTTGTAATGTTTCTCTTATTAATTCCTGAGTATTATCTTTTCGTTTAGGAAGATGCAATATTTCTAAACTTCCATTGAAGATAGTAGCATTTGGAAACAAATTTGCAACCGACTCTATATATTCACTATCATAATTCTCGCTTTTGGTACAAATCCCATTTACTAAACTTGAAGGAATTCCTCCCGGAATTGCAGACCAATCACACCTTGGTAACATACCTTCTACATGAAAAACTTTGCCATAGGGAGAAAAGGGCTCAATTACTTGATCAAATAATTCTATCTCTTCTTCTGAGTACATTTCTGTAATTTTCTCAGGACTTTGCTGCTTAACCTTTTCATATTCAAAATAGTCTAAATGCAATAATTGTTTAAAAATAGGATTTGTACTATCAAAGAATAATAGAACTTTTCCGTTTTCAAATTTCAAATCTATAAGATTGAATTGTTTAGCCAAACTTTGTTTTTTTAAATCATCCAAACCATCTTCTTGATGTATTCTACTAACAAAAGTACAAAAAACGCCTTCTTTTTCGCTCTCTATTTTTCCAAACCATTCACTAGCTAGAATTCCATACTGAGATATTCCTTTCAACGATTCTAAAGAATTAGAGCATTTGTGACTAATCATACCAGGAAGTATTTCTACCTTTCCATCATTTTGTGGAAAAGGTTTCACATCTATTTTTTTACTCTTTTCTTGAAGCTCTAAATATAACTTTTCAAGTTTTTTAACAATGTTTTGTCGTCTTTCATCACCAAAAAAGGGTATTCTGATAGCAACTTATATTCTACTTCTACTTCTCCCAAATTACCACCTCTTAATTTCATTATTCATCAATCTCCTCTTTTACTTTTTTCTTCTTAGTATAAACTTTTTTATAATAGCAAGCTCCACACAAAGGAACATATTCTATCTTTTTATTAGCCCCATCTATTTCTATTTCTTCTCCATTAAAGGTAAATTCTCCATCTACTTTTCTAGCATTAAACTTAGCTTTTTCGCCACAAAGACATAAAGAGTTAGTCTCAAGCTCTACAATATTATCAGCAAGAGCCATTAGTCTAGCACTACCTGCAAATAATTCACCCTTAAAATTAGTTCTTAATCCATAACAAGAAACCTTAATATTTGCTTTCTTATTAATCATCCATAATTCTTCTATTTGTTTTTCAGTTAAAAACTGTACCTCATCAACAATTATATGATTACAAAATAATATATTTTCTATATTACTAGTAGTTAATATTCTATCTTCTTCATCAAGTAAAATATCAACCTTTCTAGTTTCTCCTTTTCTATTGATAATATAATCATTACCCTTAGTATCAATCATAGGTTTAATTAGCAAAACAGTTTGACCATTTTCTTCTAAATCATGAACCTTTTGAAAGATTCTTGTTGTTTTACCACCTTTCATCGCACTATAGTAAAATGATAAGTCTTCTTGCATTTTTAATCCTTCTTTCTAAAATGATGATAACAATGTATCCATCTCTTCTTTTTCCTTACTGTCCATTGAATTAGTCTTTAAATCTTCATTAAACCAATCAGGTAGTATTTCTTTTTGCTTACTAGCTACTACTTTATTGTTCTTATTAGTATTAGTAGACATAGCTATCTTCTTCATCTTTTTATATTCTTTTTCAGTAAGGCGCATTGCTTCTTCTACTGTTTCAATATTAAGTCTTTTCCACTGACCAGCTATAGTTTCTAAATAGCTTCTATTTAGTTTTTGATTATTAAGTTTTAAAGCATATGATATTAAAACATTAACTACTCCTGATGATAATTTCTGTTCTATCATCAAGTCTTCAATAAGTTTTAAGTCCCGTTTAGTAGGTTCTGCTCCTTTTTGTTTACTTTTTAAATAGTCATAAGGAGAAGTATTTTCAAAGGTATAAGCCATCTTAGCCCATTTAGAATTATCTCCTTCTGGTTTCTTTAAAAACTCAGGTTGGCGTTGATAGATTAATGTTGGAAGACTACCCGCATGATCAAACTGATAGTAGTTTCTACAACTCTTTCTAAGTAATGTTCTATCAACAAGTCCTTTTTCATTAATAGATGACTGCACCAGTCCTGCCATATTAGTAGTATCAAAGTTATAGACAAGGGCTAGTGAGTTAATTAACTCTTTTACATCTTCTGTAAAACATCTACTAGATACAATAGATCCTGGAATAGAACTTATTAATAGATTGAAATCAATCACTCTTTTAGACATAATCTTAGCTTCTTTTCTCTCTTCGATAATGTCTAACACTTCAAATGGTTTTAAATTACTACTTTCAAATACTTCATCAAAAGAAGAACTAACATCTTCATAATCTTTCAAACTAATCTTCGGCACTTGAAATATTTCTTGTCTTTTAGCATATTCTTTTTTACCTATATTATTATATAGAACAATATTTAGTATAGGGTGATGAAAAAACTCACTAGCCGAAATAGGAGAAAACAAAAGATAAACATAATGATTAACATTTCCTTTTTTAATATAAGTCTTAATAAGACCAACTGCCTCTAGCTTTTCTCTTGCAATCATTATATCTTCAAGTTTTAATTGCATAGTAGCCATCAAATGATGATGATTTAAGTCTTCACTCATTTGATTTAGAGAATCAAGATCATCTACTAAGGCAAAATATAAACTAACAGCAGTATAACCAATAATTGGTTGATAAAGCATTGTTAAAAGTTTACGGTCTTCACTATGAAGAACTGTTTTATTAATAACGATATATTGATCAGCTGGTAAGATAGTTAAATTCTTCATAATAAGACCTCCCTTAAAAAGTATAAACTAAAAAAAGAACTTATTCAAGTTCTAAATTAAACTAATATGGATAGTCAGTTCCTTTTGGTATACCTGTAATTACATTATATAAACCTACACACTTACCATCTTTAAAATTAAATTTAAAGGAATAATAAAAAGGTGGATTAGTAGTATCAGGAATAGTAGTAGGTGATTTAAAATTTTTAAAAACATCATCAGCAGTTTTATAACGACTAGAAGTATCATAACCAATAGTAACAGGAGTATTAGAAGAAACAACAATTTCTTTATGTACTTTTGTCTTTTTCCACACATTATCTACTTGTGCCTGTAATTCCATATAATAATAACTACCAACTTTAACTATTTTATACATTTGATAATTGTCTTTTTTCTCATATAATCCATAACTATTATCTTCCTTATTATATTTAACAGTATAAGTTTTATTATTAACAGTATAAGTACCATTTTTCACCATATCACTTACTTCCTGATCAGTTAAAGCATAAGCTGTGTAGATAACACCTTTTAAAGTATAATAATTATCTTTCTTAATAGCATCAGTTACATAAAGTACATCAATGCCACTTAGTTCTTCAGTAATTAACTGTCCCTTATCATTATTTACAGTAACATTACATGTGCTATTACAAGTACTACATTTGTCATTATCACTAACCTGTTTTTCTAAATCGTTAGCTTTCTTTTCTAAATCACTCACCGTATTTTTTAATTTTTTTATTTGTTTATTTAAATTAGCGGTTTTTTTAGTTGTTGATGACTTATAACTATAAAAGCTATAAACACCACCACCAAATATTAGTAAAACTATTAAAAATATTATTAAATTTTTTTTCATAGAAATATCTCCTTCATATATACCTTAACTAACCCATCACTTAAATATCAATAAATCTTTCTATCTTAATCTAACTTTTTTTGTAATACACCTACTTAATAGAAGTCTCTCTTATAACTATATCTTGATTTTCAATTTTATTAGGTTGACCACTTCTTTCATTTATATATGATTGTAATGAACTGTAGTAAGAAACCAAATCCTTACTTTGATTTTGATTAACCCATAATAACTCTTGAGTGACTATTTCATCCAAATTAGAAGGAACATGATAATTCTTACCTCTTATCTTATTCTCTTTATCCATTTCCAAATAAGTTTCTACAATTTTTCTTCTTACATTATTTTTCTTTTCTTCAGAACTTAAAGAACCTCTTGGCAAAATAATAGGAATATTTTTACCAAAACGACCATTAGCTGCATCCAAGGTTTCAGGTGAAATGGAACCAGTAACAGCATCTGGAATTATCTTACCACCATACTTTTCATTTTCAATTGCATCATGATTTCTTTTTCTTCGATAAAAAGCTATTTCTCCACCTATACTCCCGTCCGACATATTTTGAAACTCATTTAATGAACAATTTGAATCGCCAGCAGAGACAATTCGTTTTGGTTGCCAACTAACAACACCATCTCCACTATAATTTTCAGTTCTAGCCTTTAGATTCATAACAATATTGTCTTTAAAGTCCCAAAAAATATAACTATTAGTACCAAATCTTTCTTTCACACCGACAACTGGATGAGCTGAAATAGTAGAAATACCAGATTTTGAATCGTAAGTTAAATACTCTTTTTGCATTTTTAAAAAATCTGCTTGTGAAACTGAATTATTCATATCATAATTATGACTAGCAAAGTTGACTTTCATTTTACCTAAATCATATACCTCTAAGCCATAAATTGACATACTTTCTACATCATCTGAATGAGTAGCAATTTTATTATCAATATATTCTTTATCAGTAACAACATGATTTCTAAAATATTCCATTGAGTATTCTCTAGCGTCATTTAATAATTCATATAAATTTACAAAACAATTAGTTAAATTTCCGTCATGATTTTTATATTCTATTAAAAACCAATATAAATTACTATCAATTTTATTTAAAATATTACTCACTAATATACTATCTTTTTTAAGATTATCGTTATTTTCAGCAACATACCCTTTTATATTGTACAATTCATCCATGGTGAATCTATTGAAGACTTGAGAATCATAAGGATTTTTGAAATCAAAAACTTCATTAACTTCTGGTGACCATTCTGCATACTTTTCCATAAAGGAAGAGAATTTTTCTTCCAAACCATCTAATTCTGAAACATGTTTAACATTTAAAATATTTTTAGGCCACATACATAAAGCATCAATTTTTTCAAGAGTTGAAGCATCTTTAATATCCGTAGTCGTAGCCTCTTGTAAAATTTCTTTATACTCATCATATCTTGAAAAAGTAAGTAACATAGTTTCAACATTTTCCCCTAGTTTTGTCGAAAATCTATCATATAATAACTTAAAAGATTTTAACTCTTCAGGATTATTACAGATTTCTATTAATTCATTTGTATAACCACCAAAATCATAGCTTAACAAGTCATCTATAAATCCTTTTCTGAAATTATTTAAAATATTGGGATTAAAAATTTCAATATTACTAATATCAGAATAATTAAGTCCCGGTCTTTCTTTTAAAAAGTATAACGCTTCTTTACCATATGTATTAGCAACCAAATCGTAAAATTCATTATATAAAGCAGCATTATCATAATCTGATTTATTACTCTTACCCATCAACTTAAAAAAATCAACAACTTTCTTCGAATCATTTTTCAAAACAATTGAGTTTTTTCCATTAATAATAGAAAATAAAATATCACCGGTATTAACAGAATTCTTATCATTGAATAATGATGAATATTCGCTCCATTTTCCTTCACCATATAATTCTTTAAACTTTGTTTCAATAAAAGGTATACTAAAGTTGATTGAATGAGTATAATTACTCATGTCACCATATGATAAATCTTCTAAAAATATATCATTTCTAAGTTTGTAGACACGTTCTTGAAGTGATATATCTGCATAGTAAGTATCAGTAGTACTATGTTTTAAAAACTCTAACAGTTCATTATCTGTTTTATCACTTGCATATTTAGAAAAAGCCAGCATATACTCCTTTGGATTATTACAGTCATATTTTAATTGCATCAGATTAAAATACTTATCTAATTCTAAATTTTTCATTTTAGCATATGAAAAAACAGTCTCAACTGAGATATCTTTGATATTTTCTTCTATTGTTTTTTCGTCACACAAGAATATTAATTCAGCATTATCTTTGATTAAAGCAATCTTCTCAGCAGTAGATAACTTTTTAAATAATTCATTATCCCTTAAAACTATTTTTTTTCTATCTTCAGGCGATACTAATGAAAAATACTTATTATCTTCCTCTACCAGTTTATATTGCATACTTGGAGAAAGATATTTTATACCCACCCCATATGTCCAACTAGTAAAATTTCTTTGAATTTCATCAGAACAATTACTAATATTTTCATGTAAAAAGTCTTCTGGAAACAGATTAAAGTCTTTTTCATCTTTTACACATTGTAAGGCTAATAACTGAATTTCCTTATCCTTTTTTAAAGTACTGTCTAAATTACTATAAATATTTATATCTTGCTTAGAAGCTAATTTTTTTAAGACACGATTTCTCTTGATATTATACAATAATCCTGTTTTTTCGTTATTCATAGAAAGCCCCCATATTAAGTCTTTTAATTATCTAACTTTTTTTGTAATTCTTTAAGCTTTGATAAAAACTCATTAGTCTTTCTAATTTCAGCATCAAGCTTATCATAGTTAGCAGTATTTTCTAATTTAAGAGAATTATCACTAGATATTTTATCTTCTTCTATTCCAAAGATAGGACTAATAACTGGTGTTGGTTTATAAGGAGTTTTAGACTTAGAGAACAACTCATCAATAGTTGGTATCTTTACCTTAGGAGCTTCTACTTTAATATCGTCATAACTAAATGGTACTTCCTCTTTCTTAGTTTCTAATACTTCTATATCTTCATCATCATTTTTAAGTGCTACTACTTCCTTATCCTTTTTCCACTTAGCTTCTAACTCTTGTAAAGTGATAGGTTCATCCCCATCATCTTCGTGTTTTATTATCTCATCCTGAGTGATAGTCTTACCCTTCTTTAATAATTCATCTAAACTTATAATAGCATTTTGCTCTTGATCTTCTTCAAAATTGGTTAAACTAATATTCTCTTGTTTAACCTCATCTTCTTTAGTATCAAGCATCTCATCTAAAATAGGAATAACTTCATCATTAGTAACTTCCTTAAATGGTTTAACCTCTATTGGTTCAAAGATAGGTTTTTCTTCCCTCTTATCTTGTTCAATCAATTGTCTTTCAAGTCTTTTTAATTCTTCCTTAGCTTCTTCCTTAGTATAGACTTCATTCTTATAAGTAATTCCACTAGGATTAGCATCTAATATTTCAACTTCAGAAAGAGAATTATCATTTAACTTAATCTCTTTAGTAATAACGTTTTCTTCCTTCTTTGGTTCAATAACTTCTGTTACAACAGGAGTAATAGCTATAGGAGAAGTAAATGTCTCTTTAACTACTATCTTAGGAGGTTCTTTCTTCTCTTCCATTACTAAAGGTTTAATCTCTTCTCTTACCTTTTCTTGTTCAATTCTAAAGACAGGTGGTAAAGCTGCTTCTTGTTGTTCTTTTTCTAAAATCTTTACTTTTTCTGCTAATTTTGTCAATTCTTGAGTGTTTGTTTTTAACTTTTTTTTCTCATCCTTCTTCTTTATGAAAGTTATAACCCATAGAATTATATATAGTAAAATAGCTGCTAATAAAATAATAAACAGTATAAATACTTCCTTCTTAGCTAAAAAATCAATTATCTCTTGCACTATCATTCACCTCTTACACTTCTATACTAACTATATCATAATTCTTAGAAAGAAGAAAAGTAATTTATTAGTTTTAAATATTTTTTACATCTTATTTACAAGGAGGCTTCATGAAAAAAGAAACGTTTATTAAGTCTACTATTATCTTAATGATTGGTGGTTTTCTAACTAAAATACTAGGTATGATTATAAAAATAGTTATGAGCAGATTAATGGGGAGTGAAGGTATTGGTCTATATATGCTTGTTTTACCAACCTTCTCTTTGTTTATTGGTCTAGGTCAGTTTGGTCTACCTATCGCTTTATCTAAGATGGTAGCAGAAGATAAAAAAAACAATAGAAATTTAATGTCTTCTTTGATAGTTACTTCTATAGTTATTAACTTTTTCTTAATTATCTTTTTAATTATCTTTGCCCCTTTTCTTGCTAATAAATTATTACAAGAAGAAAGATCATACTTACCAGTTCTTGCTATAGCAGTAGTAATACCTCTAACATCAACATCATCCATTGTAAGAAGCTATTTCTTTGGTAAACAGCAAATGTTTCCCCATGTCTTTTCTAACTGTTTAGAAGATATAGTTAGACTTTTTCTAATGTTTACCTTAATCCCTTTATTTCTTCCTAAAGGCTTAGAAATAACAGTTACTGTAGTAATACTATCTAATGTTATTAGTGAACTAGTATCTATCCTTGTTTTATTCTTCTTTCTTCCTAAAAACATTACTTATAAAAAAGAAGACTTTCATATTAGAAAATCTTATATTAAAGATGCTCTAGATATTAGTATTCCTACTACTCTATCTAGATTAATTGGTAGTATTGGCTATTTCCTAGAACCGATTATTTTAACTACTACTCTAAAGTATAGTGGTTATACTTCTAGTTTTATTATTAATCAGTATGGAATCATCCAAGGTTATGTAATGCCACTAGTACTTCTTCCATCTTTCTTTACCCTTGCTATCTCCCAAGCCCTTCTACCAGTCATTGCTAAAGCTATTAGTGATAAGAAACTAGACTATACTAAGAAAAAGATTAAACAAGCGATATTTTTCTCTTTATTAATAGGAATACCTGCTACTATCTTATTTATCATTATGCCAAAGTTCTTCTTAGGGATAATGTATCATACCAATCAAGGTAGTACTTATCTAAAGATATTAGCACCTATTTGCTTATTTCAGTATATCCAAGCACCCCTTGCTTTTTCACTTGACGCCATGGGAAGAAGTAAAGACAATTTAAAAGCTACTATGTTAGGTACTATTATTAGAACTACTACCCTATTCCTTTTCTCCCTATTAAGAATTGGTTTATATGGTTATATTATTTCTACTAGTATTCATGTCATCTTTGTAACCACTTATAATTACTATCAAGTAAAGAAATACTTAGCAAATTTCACCACATTTTCACAGAAATAAAGTATACTATAGATGAGGTGGTTTAATTGATTAAAATATTAGTTGTAGATGATGAAGAATATATAAGAGATGTAATAGTAACTTATCTAAATAATGAAGGATACCAAACTTATCAAGCAGAAGATGGCTATCAAGCTTTAGATATGCTTGAAAAAGATAACTATGACTTAATGTTACTAGATATAATGATGCCAGAGATGGATGGATTTACCCTTCTTGAAAAGTTAGATGCTAACAAGAAAGTTCCTACTATTATTTTATCAGCACGAGGGGAAGAAGTAGATAAGCTAACTGGTTTTGATAAAGGAATAGATGATTATCTTTGTAAGCCTTTCTCTCCTAAAGAATTAGTAGCAAGATGTAAAGCTATACTAAATAGAGTATCTACCAAGATGGATAATTATCGTTATAAAGATTTATTTATAAACTTTCTAGAACACAGTATTACTATTGATGATGAAGAAGTTAATCTAACTCCTAAAGAATTTGAAATACTAGAATATTTTATTAGAAATAAGAAAGTTGCTATTAAAAGGGAAAGTCTATTAAAGTATATTTGGGGTTATGACTTTTATGGAGATGATCGAACAGTAGATACTCATATCAAAATGCTTAGAAATCATCTAGGAAAGTATCGAGATTTAATAGAAACTGTTAGAGGAATAGGTTATCGTTTTAATGATGAAAAATAGTTTAAAAAGAAAGATATGGCAGTATTTAATAATATTTTCTTTAGTGATTATTTTATTTCTTTGGTTATTCCAAGTAATCTTTATTAATAAGTATTATGAATATACTAAAACTAAAGATATAAAACATATTGCTAATAAGTTGTTAACTGCATACAATAGTGAAAATATCTATAATACTCTAGATGAAATATCTTATCAAGAAAATCTTTGTATCGAAATAACTTCTAGCAATTCTACTTTATATCGATCCAGTACTACTTCTAACTGCTTATTCAGTAAAGGAGTATTAAAAGAAAGTTTTATTAATAGTGGTAGTAAGGAAGAAACTTATAATTTACAAAATCCCCAATTTGCTAATAAAACTATTTTAGAAGCGATTAAGTTAGATGATAATTTATATGCTTTTTTATCAACCTCACTTGAACCACTCGACTCTACTGCTAAAATTTTAAAGGAACAGTTACTAATTATAAGTATCTTAATTTTATCTCTATCTCTACTTATCGGTTATTTTATTTCGAAAAGACTATCAAAACCAATAGTAGATATATCTCAGAAAGCTAATCTAATCGCTAAAGGTAAGATAAAGAAAGAATTTACTAGTGATAGTGATATTCTAGAAATAGAAGACTTAAATAATTCTTTAAATGAAATGATGGTTGAGTTAGGAAAGACAGAAGAGTTAGAAAAAGATTTACTAGCTAATGTCTCTCATGACTTAAAAACTCCTCTTACTATGATAAAAGCATATGCTGAAATGGTTAGAGATCTAACTTATAATGATAAAGAAAAAAGAGATAGTAATCTAAATATCATTATAGAAGAGACTGATAGACTTGCTCTACTAGTCAATGATATATTAACACTATCTAAATTACAACAATCAATGGATAATCTAACATTAAGTGAATTTGATTTAATTCTTCTTATAAAAAATATTCTAAAGAGATTTACTATTTATGAAGAAAAGTATGGTTACAATATTATTTTTAAACATACTAATATTAAAAAGCTAATGATAAAAGCTGATCAAAAGAAGATTGAACAAGTCTTATATAATTTAATTATCAATGCTATTAATTATACAGGAAGTGATATGAAAGTAGTTATTAATATCAGTAAGATTAATAATCTTTATAAGATTGAAGTTATTGATAGTGGTAAAGGAATTGATACTAAGGACTTAGACAACATCTTTGATAAGTATTATAAATCTGAGAAAAAACATAAAAGAAATTTATATGGCACTGGTCTTGGTCTATCTATTGTTAAAAGTATTTTTCTTCTTCATGATTATAAATATGGTGTAGACACAAAAAAAGGAAAAGGTTCTAGTTTCTACTTTTACATTTCTAAAGTAGAAGATTAACCTCTTCCTTTTAATTTAATAAAAAAGTCATCACTTTAGTTGCCTCAGCTTGTTAAACTATGGGCGATGTAAAACAAGGTGGTAAAGAGACGCTGTGATGACTAGAAGCTGTAAACAACTTCCATTAATAATATATAACATATTTAGAAATTTTACAAGTACGAGTTTTCGTAAATTTTTATTATTAGCAATTTTAACAAAATTATTGGATAGTAAACTTTTGATTAGAAACTTTTGTTATTTCTTCTCTACCTTTAATCTTAATATCTGTTATAGCCTGTTTTATTCTCAAAGCAGATAAATTATTATTCTTAGCCCCTATTTCTATAGCCTGTTCAAAAAGCTTAGAATTTTCACTTGTTGGATCTAAATAATCATAATCAAAATTTTTAATTGCTGTCTCCAATAGATTATCATTTGCTAAAAGCTTCGTTTTCATTTCATTAACAGAAAACTTATCTTTAGACAACTCATCTTTTACAAAAGATAAGATTTGTTGCATTTTATCTAAGTAAGTAGCATCCTCACTAGCTTTTTTACCACTTCCAGCAAAAGACTTAATCATATTTTCCATTAATAAAGCTATATAATTGTTTGGCTTAACCTTGCTTGCTAAACTTCTCGCATTTGAACTAGATGTAAATCTATTAGTTTCACCTGTCTTTAAATATTGACTAATAGCATAAATACCTTGTCCAGAGCTATACTGATTATCTGAAATAATTGCTGCTATATTCAAATCAAAAATGGTATTAACATTCTGATAAATTAAGTCATCTTTTTCTGTAATAGCAATATCACTATTTCCCTTGGCTACTTCCTCTAATTGGGTTTTCCTTATTTTTAAGTAATCACTTATTTTTTGATAATTTGTTATCATTTGATTATCAGTCATTTCTTTTTCACTGTTATTATTAGCAACAGGGACTTTTTTTACTACGTCATCACTAGGAATAGAAAATTCATTAGTTAACTTATCAATAATATCATTACCGTATATAGTAAGCATTGCTTCTTTACTGGTTATATTATTTGAAATGGTATCATCTGCAAGTTTAATCATTAATTTATGCTGTAGCTTTATCTTTTCATCTAGTGTTGCATCAGTTACTTCATTAGGATAAAAATCCTTAACTAAAACATCATTATAAACTATATTAGGATACTTACTACTTGATTTTCTATTCAATATAGGGGCAATATCATCCATAAACGTTAACTGTCCTTTTAAAATATTTTCCATAGTCATAAGTCTTGACTTATATTTTTCAATTGCCTGATTTATATTTCCAATCATTTTACCTTTGTAAAGTTGTTCAACATATCTTGTGTATTCTTTTAAATCATAATATATCATAATATTATTAACAATAATTTTAAGATTTTCTTCAATCTTTACTTTATTCATTTCAAAACTAGTAAATGTTTTAAATTCCTTATCTTCAGTTAAAACTTTATTACCATCTGGAATAACAGAATAATAGTTACTTCCATCATCAAGTTTATATTTAGCATAAACTAAGTTATTTACTTGTTTAAATTCTTTATCAACTATTTGATTATTTATCTTATCAAATATATTGAACTCCTTTTGCTTAGTAGTTGCAACTTCAATAGCTTTATTTTCTTTATCATTAGCTAATAATCTTTTCTCTTCATTAATCAATTTAGTTAAAGTAGTCAATTGCAAGTTTTTTTGTTCACTTAATGCTTTCTTATATAATTCAGCAATAAGTAATAAATCATTATCCAATTTTGTATCTGACTCTACATAAGCTCTATCTATTTCCATAAACAAATCATTTGCAGTCGATACTAATTGGGCTAATTCTTTTTTCTCATCATTAGTATTAATACTTTCCCTCAAAGTCTTATTTACATTTTCATATAATAAAAAATATTCTTTAACAACTTCCTCAAGATTAATCTTAGTTTTATTTTTTTCTCTTTCTTCTAATAATCTTGATTTAGTTTTATACTTTTCTTGTTCATCTTGATTAATTATTTCCGCACCATGAATTATCAATTGATTGAAATAACCATTCATTTGTAATAAATAATTAGAAAGTGTTTCTACATAACTAGATTCCAAAGAT
>ENA-OUQF01000948-OUQF01000948.1-human-gut-metagenome-genome-assembly--contig:-NODE-948-length-19442-cov-4.904472_pt1 | contig 19442 bp, 15 predicted proteins | sample MGYA00237947_ERZ548826 | MGnify/ENA primary metagenome ERZ548826 (study PRJEB26490, sample SAMN05194701) | human gut metagenome | biome: terrestrial biome; feature: human-associated habitat; material... | reverse complement strand
GGTGCAGCGTGGTATGCTCCATGCCGCCGTTGTACCAATCGACCGGGCCCCAGTACTCCTCTGCCTGCTTGCTGACAAGCGCGTCGTCGTCATGCGGGTCCATATAACGCAGGAAGTACCAGCTTGAGCCGGCCCACTGGGGCATGGTGTCGGTCTCGCGCTTGGCGGGGCCGCCGCAGCAGGGGCAGGTGGTGTTGACCCAGTCGGTCATCTTGGAGAGAGGGCTTTCGCCGTCGTCGGTCGGCTCATAGGAGTCAACCTGCGGCAGAACAAGGGGCAGCTCACTTTCGGGCAGGGCGACCCAGCCGCACTTTTCGCAGTTGACAAGGGGGATAGGCTCACCCCAGTAACGCTGGCGGGAGAACACCCAGTCGCGCAGCTTGTAGTTGACCTTCTCGTGGCCGATGCCCTGCTCGGTCAGCCATTTCTTCATCACGGGGATGGCCTCGCGGACGGTCAGCCCGTCAAGGAAGCCGGAGTTGACCATGATGCCGGTGTCGTCCTTGAGCGTGAACGCGCCCTTCTCGATGTCGCCGCCCTTGACGACCTCAACTATATCGCAGCCGAACTTCTTTGCAAACTCCCAGTCGCGGTCGTCGTGCGCGGGAACGGCCATGATGGCGCCCGTGCCGTAGGTGACGAGGACGTAGTCGGAGATGAAGATGGGGATCTCCTTCCCGTTGACGGGGTTTATCGCGCGCACGCCCTCAAGCTTGACGCCGGTCTTTTCCTTGTCCAGCTCGGAACGCTCAAAGTCGGACTTGTGCGCGGCTTCCTCAACATAGGCGGAGACGGCATCCCAGTTCGTGAGCTTGTCCTGCCACTTCTTCACATACTCATGCTCGGGCGCAAGCACCATGTAAGTCGCGCCGAAGAGCGTGTCGGGGCGTGTGGTGTAGACGACGATATCATCGCCGCAGGTGGTGTTGAAGGTGACCTCCGCGCCGGTGGAGCGGCCTATCCAGTTCCTCTGCTGGATCTTGACACGCTCGATATAATCCAGACCGTCCAGATCGTCTATAAGGCGCTGGGCGTACTTCGTGATGGCCAGCATCCACTGGCTCTTCTCCTTGCGGATGACCTCGCTGCCGCAGCGCTCGCATACGCCGTTGACGACCTCTTCATTGGCGAGCACGCACTTGCAGCTCGTGCACCAGTTGACTGGCATGGTGGTCTTGTAAGCCAGTCCCTTCTTGAACATCTGAAGGAATATCCACTGGGTCCACTTGTAGTACTTCGGGTCGGTAGTGTCCACCATTCTGTCCCAGTCGAAGCCGTAGCCGAGCATCTTGAGCTGCTTTGTGAAGTTGGCGATGTTGCGCTCAGTCACGACGGCGGGGTGGATATGGTTTTTGATGGCGTAGTTCTCCGTGGGCAGGCCAAACGCGTCAAAGCCTATCGGGAAAAGGACGTTGTAGCCCTGCATACGCTTTTTGCGGGCGATGATGTCCATCGCGGTATAGGGTCTGGGGTGGCCGACGTGCAGCCCCTGCCCGGAGGGGTACGGGAACTCGACAAGGGCGTAGAACTTGGGCTTATCGCTGCCCGTCACGGCGGCGTAGGGCTTCGTCTCCTCCCAGCGTTGCTGCCATTTCTTTTCTATTGCTGTAAAATCGTATTTCATTTTTTATCCCTCTCTGGTAAAGCAAATTTAAGATTCAAGGTTCGGGTCAGCCCTCACAGCCAAGCACAATGTATTACGCTAAACACAAAGCCGCTGCCGCGAGAAATTTTTCGTCATAAATGTGATGCGAAAGCGCCGATGTACATCGGTACTTCAAGCTTTCAAAGCGCATTTATGGCGGAAAAGCTCCGCGGAAGCATAGCATTTACTCGGCCTGAGGGCGAGGAAGGGATGAGAGAGGCACTTCCTCAGAGTCGCTCCAAAGGCGCTCAAGGTTATAGAACTTTCTGGCCTCGTCGGTAAATACGTGGACAATGACGCTGCCGAAGTCCATCAGCACCCATATGTCGGAACGCAGCCCTTCGCGGCGTATCGGCGGCTCCCCGGCTTCGGAGAGCTGCTTATCGACCTCGTCCACAAGCGCCTTTATGTGCGTGGAAGAGGTGCCGTTGCAGATAACGAAGTAGTCGGCAAGCACGGTCTGCTCAGCGGTCTTGAGCACCTTTACGTCTCTTGCCTTTTTGTCGTCCAGCGCCTTTGCGGCAATGCCGGCTATCTCAGCGGGAGTAAGCATATTTTGTCGTCCTCCTTGTTTAATACTGTGTCAGTGCCGCGCGTACCATTCCGCGGCCTCGACGGTGTCCTTATGCGGCGCGACGCCGCCGCTTCTTATGTCCGCAAGGCTCATCTCGAGCCCCAGCGCCATCGCCGCGTCGATATCCTCATGCGCGAGGGCGCGAAGCTTTTCAACGCCGGGGAAATCGCGCGTCGGCTCAACATAATCGGCCATGTAGATTATCTTTTCCAGAAGCGTCATGTCGGGCTTGCCGGTGGTGTGCCAGCGTATGGCGTCATACACCGCGTCCGACACGCCGAAAACATCCCTTGCGAATGCCGCACCCGTTATGGCGTGCAGCAGCTTTTCATTCGCAAGCTGATCTTTATCGAGGATAATACCATATTTATCGCACAATATCAACTGCTCATCATAGCTCAATTTTTTTGTGATATCGTGGAGTATGCCGGCCTCGGCGGCGGCCTCGGCGTCCTCACCGTAGCGCATCGCCAGCAGCACGGCCTCGCTTTCGCATCCGGCCACATGCGCCACGCGGCGCGGGCTCAGATACGGCTTGACGGCCTCGCGCAGCCAGCACAGCTCCGGCATGGCCTCATAGTAGCGGCGGCGGATTATCTCGGCATAGACCGCGTTGTCCAGAAGGTCAGAGCCGAGGCGCAGGCGCAGCCACACGCGTATCTCGCTTGAATTCATCGGAAGCGGCGCGTGCTGTAAAATGTGAACGCGCGCGGCGTACTTCTCCGAAAGCAGGGCTTTGTGCGCGCGCAGCGCATCAAGGTCGTCCTCCTCGCGCGAGACGACGGCGAGGGTGCATTCGGAGAGAAGGTACTCAAACTCATACCATTCCTCAAAGCTCAGAAGCATGTCTGAGCCGACGACAAGGAAAAGCTCGTCATTGGGGTATCTCTCGCGCAGCTCGCGCACGGTATGGGCCGTGTAGCTTTTGCCGTGGCGGCGTATCTCCATGTCGGATATCTCCGCCCCCGGAATGGAGCGGAAGGCGATGCGGCACAGCGCCAGCCTCTCCTCCGCCGTGGGGCTGCCGGGGTCCATGGCCTTGTGCGGCGGAATATTGTCGGGAATTATCAGCAGCTTATCCGGCGCAAGCTCCGCGCAGACGGTCTTTGCCGCCTCAAGATGCCCCAGATGCGGCGGGTTGAAGCTTCCGCCGTATATCGCTATCTTCATTTTTTCCTGTCCTTCACGAGCACGATCTTCGGCTCCTTCTCGTTGCGCTTATAGAGCACGAACTTCGTGCCGATGACCTGCACCTGCTCGGCCCGGCAGGCCTGCGCAAGTGCGTCGCAGGCCTCGCGCGCGGTGAGCATGGAGTTTTCAAGCACCCTGCCCTTGACAAGCTCCCGCGCCTTGAGCGCGGCGCTGACGGAGTCAACGACGGCCTCGGTGACGCCGCCCTTGCCGACCTGTATTATCGTGTCCTGCTGCATTGCAAGCCCTCTAAGCTGGGCGCGCTGCTTACTCGTTATCGCCATGCATATGCTCCTTAAACTTCTTCATAAACTCTCTCAGCGCCTTTCCCCGGTGGGAAATGGCGTTCTTTTCATCCGGCGTGAGCTCCGCCATGCTGCCGGGCTGCCCAAGGGGGTGGAACACCGGGTCATAGCCGAAGCCGTTGGTGCCGCTGGGCGCGCGGAGTATCTCCCCTTCGCACTCGCCGCGGCTGGTGATGCGCCCGCCGTCCGGCAGGGTGCAGCAGATGCAGCACACGAAGCGCGCGCTGCGCTGCGGCTCATTGCCGAGCTTATTGAGCAGGTAATTATACCTATCGCTGTCGGAGGCGTCGTGGCCGGGGCCGTAGCGTGCGGAATACACGCCCGGCTCACCGTTGAGCGCGTCCACAACAAGGCCGGAATCGTCCGCGATGGCGATGCAGCCCGTCGCCGCCGTCACGGCGGAGGCCTTGAGACAGGCGTTCTCCTCAAAGGTCGTGCCGGTCTCCTCCACCTCGAAGCAGCAGCCCGCTTCGCGCTGGCTTATAAGCTCCACGTCCATGCCGCGCATGAGCTCTCTAAACTCGCGCAGCTTGTTTTTATTGTTGCTTGCAAGGATTATCTTTGTCATTTGAACAGCGCCTCTACATAATTTTTCGCGTCGAATGGGATAAGGTCGTCCATCCCCTCGCCGACGCCGACGTACTTGACAGCCACGCCAAGCTCCTGCGCGATGGGAAAGACTATGCCGCCCTTTGCCGTGCCGTCGAGCTTTGTGAGCACGATGCCGGTGAGACCGGCGGTGTTTTTGAATTCCTTGGCCTGAATAAGCCCGTTCTGCCCAGTGGTCGCGTCGAGGACGAGAAGCGTCTCCACATCCGCGCCGGGAAGCTCCCTGTCGATGATGCGGCGGATTTTGCCAAGCTCGTTCATGAGGTTGGCCTTATTATGCAGGCGGCCGGCCGTGTCGATAATGACGACGTCGCTTCCGCGGGCCCTGGCCGCGCTCAGCGCGTCAAACACGACGGCCGCGGGGTCGCTGCCCTCCTCATGCCGGACTATGTCCGCGCCGGAGCGCTCCGCCCAGATGCCAAGCTGCTCCGCCGCCGCGGCGCGGAAGGTGTCGCCCGCGCACAGCAGCACTTTTTTGCCCTGCTCGATGAGCTGATGGGCAAGCTTGCCGATCGTCGTCGTCTTGCCGACGCCGTTGACGCCCACCATAAGAATGACGGAGGGCTTCGTTTCGAGCTTGAGCGTGGGGTCGTTCACGGTGAGCATGTTTGAAAGCAGCTCCACCAGACCCTCGCGCGCCTCATAGCCCTTGCGGAAGCGGCGCTCCCACGTCATTTTCTTGAGCGCCTGCACTATCTTGTCCGCCGTGGCCGCGCCCACGTCGCTCATGACGAGAAGATCCTCAAGGTCGTCATAAAACGTGTCGCTGTCCGGCTGGTAGTCCTGAAAAATCTCCTCAAGCTCGGCCAGATTGTTTCTGGTTTTCGTCAGGCCGGAAAAAATCTTGTCAAATAAGCCCATAGTCCACTCCTTTGAAGTTACTGCTCTATAGTTTTCTGCGCCGTCTCAAGGTCAAGCTCTATGACCGTGGACACGCCCTTTTCCTGCATGGTCACGCCGTAAAGCATGTCCGCCTCCTCCATGGTGCCGCGGCGGTGCGTGATGACGAGGAACTGCGTCTTGTCGGACATGCGGCGCATATACTGCGCGTAGCGGCTGACGTTGGCCTCGTCCAGCGCGGCCTCGATCTCGTCCATCACGCAGAACGGCGTGGGGCGGACCTTGAGGATGGCAAAGTACAGCGCGATGGCCACAAAGGCCATTTCGCCGCCGGAAAGCAGACTGATGTTTGAAAGCGCCTTGCCGGGGGGCTGGACCTTTATGTCTATGCCGCAGTTGAGCACGTCGTTCTCGTCCTCAAGTATCAGCGCGGCCTTGCCGCCGCCGAAAAGCTCAAGGAAGGTCTGGCGGAAGCAGGCGTCTATCTCCTTGAAGCGCGCTGTGAACACGGCCTTCATTTCGCCGGTTATGTCGTTAATTATGCCGACAAGCTCACCCTTGGCCTTTTCCACGTCGTCACGCTGGCCGGTGAGGAACTCAAAGCGGCTGTTGACGCGCTCATACTCGTCGATAGCGCCGATATTCGGCGTGCCGAGGGAGCTTATCTCGCGGCGAAGCTCGTTTATGGCGCGGGTCGCCTTCTGGAGGTTGGGCACGTCCTGCCGCAGGGCGGAGGCCGCACTGTGACTCAGCTCATAATTATCCCAGAGCTTGTCGAGAAGCTGCTTTTCCTCCATGTCGGCGGCGAGCTTTTTCTGCTCTATACGGGCGCTGCGCCGCTCAAGGTCGAGGATGTCGCTGTTGCGCTGCTGGGCGTCCTTGTCGTTTTTGGTGCGGCGGCCCTCAAGCTCCAGCTTTCTGGCCGCGATATCGGCGATCTCGCCCTTTATGGCGGCGATCTTTTCATTTATCCCGGCAAGCTGCGTTTCCTTCTCCTGCTGGCGCGCGCGGAAGTCCGCGATGCGGCGCTCATGCGTCTGGACAAGGCTTCGGCGCTGCTCACTGTCGCCGGAGAGACCGGCGAGAAGCTGCCGGAGCTGTGCGGCGCTGCCGTCGGTGGTGCGCATTTCGGCCTCCAGCGAGGACTGGCGGCTTTTAAGCTCCGCCTGATCCTCCAGCGCCATGTCGAGCTGATACCTGACGGCGGCAAGACCGGACTTTGCGCGGCTGAGCTCATCGGCGCAGTTCTTTTCCTTCTCGCGCAGCTTTTCGCGCTGCTTTTTCAGCTTTTCAAGCTCGTTTGCGCGCGAGAGGATGCCGCTGCCCTTGGCGGCGCTGCCGCCCGTCATAGAGCCGCCCGCGTTTATAAGCTGCCCGTCGAGCGTGACGATGCGCAGGGAGTTGCCGCTCTGCTTCGACATGCGCACGGCGTCAGCCAGCGTCTCGGCCACGACCGTGCGGCCGAGGAGATTTGCGAAGATATTCTTATAGCGCTCATCAAACCTGACAAGCTCGTAAGCGACGCCGACAAAGCCGGGGTCGCGCGTGGGCGCGTTCGTCATCACATTGCCGCGTATCGCGTCCAGCGGGAGGAAGGTGGCGCGGCCCGCGTCCATGCGCTTTAGCGCCTCTATGGCGCTGCGCCCGTCGTTCTGCGTGTCCACCACGATGTTCTGCGCCGCCGCGCCGAGAGCCGTCTCCACGGCGAGGGCGCATTCCGCGTCCGCGCGCACAAGGTTCGCCACCGGCCCGTGCACGCCGCGCAGGTTGCCGCGCGCGGCCTCGCGCATGACCGTCTTGACGGCCTTGGAGTAGCCCTCGTAATCCTTTTCCATCTCAGAGAGCATGGCGATGCGTGAATCCATGCTGCGCCCGTCTATCTGTATTTTCGTCGCCCGCTCCGTGACGGCGCTGAGTGCGTCCTCGCGGCTTTTGAGCTTCATGCGGCAGCCGTCAAGGACGTTCGTGTTGGACTGCTGCTCCTCACGAAGCGCGGCAAGCTGGGCCTTTATCTCGCTTATGCGCGCGTCGGATTCGGATATGCGCTGCTTTATCTCGCCGGTGCGGCTTTCCTGCTCTGCAAGCTCCTTGAGCATACGCTCCCGGCTTTCTATGCTGCTTTCCACGTTGGCCTTTATGACGGCCACGTTCGCCTCGCACTCGGAGGCCATGGCCTCCGCCGCGGAAAGCCTCTCGCGCGCCTGCTCGCTCTCCACGTCCTTCTGGTGCATACGCTCAGATATGCTGTCGGACGAGGCGTAAAGCGCCTCAAGCTCGTGGCGGGCGCGGTCAAGCTCGGACTTGACCTGGTCATACTCCTGATTGACGGCGTCGGCCTGCTCATGCAGCTTGTCCAGCGTCGCCATCCACACGGATATCTCCTGAATGCGCAGCTCGTCGCGCAGCATGAGATAGCGCTTCGCCGTTTCCGCCTGCTTTTTCAGCGGGCCGACCTGCATTTCAAGCTCTTCTATCTTGTCGTTTATGCGCAGGAGGTTTTCCTCGGTCTTGGCAAGCTTGCTTTCGGCCTCCTCCTTGCGGTAGCGGTAGCGCGAGATACCGGCGGCCTCCTCAAAAACCTCGCGCCTGTCGGCGCTCTTGGTGGAGACGATGTCGGCGATCCTGCCCTGCCCGATGATGGAATATCCGTCGCGGCCGAGGCCGGTGTCCATAAGAAGGCTGTTTATGTCCTTGAGGCGGACTGACTGACGGTTGATGTAATACTCGCTCTCTCCGCTGCGGTAATAGCGGCGCGTGAGCATGATCTCACTGCTGTCGCTGTCGAAGATATGGGCGGAGTTGTCGATTATAAGGCTGACCTGCGCAAAGCCAAGCGCGCCGCGCTTCTCCGTGCCGCCGAATATAACGTCCTCCATCTTGCTGCCGCGCAGGGCCTTCGTGCGCTGTTCGCCCATGACCCAGAGTATGGCGTCGGATATATTCGACTTGCCGGAGCCGTTCGGCCCGACAATGGCCGTTATGTCCTTTTCAAATGTGAGCCGGGTCTTATCCGCGAAGGATTTGAAACCCTGTATCTCCAATGCTTTTAAATACAAATGCTTAACCTCGATCACAAAAAACTAACGAGATATTATACTATATTCTTTCCGGCTTTTCAACGGAAAGTACGGCGATTTCGCCGTTTTCCGGCGGAAGCGGCCTCACCTTCAGCCCCGCAAGGCCGAACTGGGCGCAGAGGGCGGCGATATTTCCCCTGTGCTGGCCTATCATCTGACTGAGCTTCGGCGCGGCAACGCCGAGGACGACCGTGCTGCCCGGCTCGACCCCGGCAAGCAGCGCCTGTGCCTTTTGCAGCATGATGCGGCTTTTCACAAGCTCGCCCAGCGCCGGGTGGTAAGCCCCGCCCGCCGCCGCGCCGGAGGAAAGCTCCTCCGTCGGGTTCAGGCCCAGGCGGATCACCGGGATGCCAGCAGCCTCAAAAAGCGGCACGAGGCGCGCGCAGTACTCCACGGCGTCCTCCACCGTATGCTCCTTATACCGCCCCGCCTGCCACAGATCGTAAAGCGCCGTGTCGCGCACGATGACAGTGGGGTAGATGCGCACGCCGTCCGGCTCAAGGGCGATGATGCGCCGCGCCGTGTCCACGCTGCGCTCGATGCTGTCGCCGGGAAGCCCGGTCATCATCTGCAATATCAGGCGGAAGCCCGCGGCCTTTATCATGCGGGAGGCATTTTCCACATCCTGCGCGGTGTGCCCGCGCCCGGCAAGGCGCAGCACCTCCTCGCACATGGACTGCGCACCGAGCTCCACCGTCTCAACGCCGTATTCGGCAAGGCGCTTCAGCACAGCGCCGTCTATGGCGTCAGGCCGCGTGGAAAGGCGGATGGAGTCGATATCGCCGCGGTCGAGATGCGCCTTTGCCGCGGCGAGAAGCGCCGTCTGCTCATGTATGGGGATGGCAGTGAAGCTGCCCCCGTAAAACGCCAATTGCCGCTTTGCCCCCGTGCGGGGCAAGGCGGCTGCGTCCTCTATCGCTTTGTCAACATCCCGCGCCGCGGCGGGAACGGTGCTGCCGGATATTCTGCGCTGATTGCAGAACACACAGTCGTTCGGGCAGCCCAGATGCGGCACGAACACGGGGATTATACTTTCACGCGCGCTCATTCACCAAGCGCCTCCAGCGCGCCGCGCGCGGCCATCTGCTCGGCCTCTTTCTTCGTTCTGCCGCTGCCCTCTCCGGCGGCGACGCCGTTTATATACACGCGGAAGGTAAAGACCTTGTTATGGTCGGGCCCGCGCTCATCCGAAAGCTCATAGCTTATATGCTGGCCGCTCTTCTTCTGCACAAGCTCCTGAAGCTGCGTCTTATAATCGGCGGAGCGGTGCTGCGCGCCGAACTCGGCGTTGCTGAGTATCTTGTCCATGATGAAGCGGCGCGACTCGTCCATCGCGCCGGAGTCGAGATACATCGCGGCGATGATGGATTCCACCATGTCGGCAAGTATGGACGGGCGCGCGCGGCCGCCGGTGTGCTCCTCCCCGCGGCCAAGGCGCATATACTGCCCCAGCCCGAGCTGCAGCGCGACGCCGTGCAGACTGGTCTCACAGACGAGCTCCGCGCGCAGGCGCGTCATTTTCCCCTCGGGCAGCTTCGGCTCGTGCCGGTAGAGGAAGTCCGCCGCGACGAGGCCGAGAATGGAGTCGCCGAGGAACTCAAGGCGCTCATAGCTCTCCGCGCCGCCGTGGCGCTCATTCGCATAGGAGCTGTGCGTCAGCGCCGTGAGGAGAAGATTTTTGTCTTTGAAGGTATAGCCTATCCGTTTTTCAAGCTGTTCCATTATGCCTGTTCGCCTTTGATCTTCATATATTCGATATTGTCGTTGATGTCGCCGATAAGGCCGGAGTCAACGAATGCCACCGCCTGACGGACGGCCGCGAAGAGACTGGCCGCGTTGGACGAGCCGTGCGCCTTTATGACGGGCTTTGAAATGCCGATGAGCGCCGTGCCGCCGACCTCGTTGACGTCCATGGACTTTTTCATTTCCTTGAGGTCCGATTTCAGCACCGCGGCGGCAAGCTTATTGACCGTGTTCTTATAAAACACGCCCTTCAATGCGCCCATCATGAACTTGATGACGCCCTCGGTGGTCTTGAGCAGCACGTTGCCCGTGAAGCCGTCAGTCACGACGACCTCCGCCTTTCCGGCGAAAACGTCCGTTCCCTCAACATTGCCGATGAAGTTTATGCGCCCTTCCTCGCCGGCCTTTTTGAGCAGAGCAAAAGCCTGATGCTGAAGCTCGCCGCCCTTGGTGTCCTCCGTGCCGACGTTGAGCAGGCCCACGCGCGGGGCCTCACAGCCCATGAGCTTTTTCGCGTAGAAGCTGCCCATGAACGCGAATTGCAGCAGGTATTCCGCCGTGCACTCCACATTCGCCCCGCAGTCGATGAGCATGACGCCATGCTCGCCCGCCGGGAGGACCGGCGCGAGAGCCGCGCGGCGGATGCCGCGGATGCGCTTGACCGTGAGCGTGGCCCCGGTGAGCAGTGCGCCCGTGCTTCCGGCGGAGACGACCGCATCGCCCGCGCCATCCTTGAGGAGATTCAGCGCCACCGCCATTGAAGAGTCCTTCTTGCGGCGCGTGGCCGTGCTGGGGTCGTCCTCCATGGTGACGACCTCCGTCGCGTTGACGACGTCTATATCCGTGCACCCCTCGGCCTCAAGGCAGGCCTTGACCTTATCCTCGACGCCGACAAGCGTCACATCCACGCCAAGCTCGCGCTTCGCGCGAATTGCGCCCTTTACGATCTCGCCGGGGGCGTTGTCGCCGCCCATTGCGTCTATTATTATCTTCACAGCGTGAATACCTCCCCTGTCATGAGCTTATCTATTATTTCAAGCGAACGCTTTGATATCTCCGCATTCTTGTTTCTCTTGCCCTTCACTCTGTAGCCCAGCGGCGAGATTATGCCGAAGTTGACGTTCATCGGCTGGAAGTCGCCGACGCTGCCGCCGGAAATATACAGTGCAAGCGCGCCGATGGCCGTCTCCTGCGGGAAGTCCACCGCCGGAAGCCCCAGCACGCGCGCCGCCGTCTCTATGCCGACAGCCATGCCGGAGGCCGCGGACTCGACATAGCCCTCAACGCCGGTCATCTGCCCGGCGAAGCTTATGCGCGGGTCTGAACGGAGGCGGTAATACCTGTCGAGAAGCTGTGGGCTGTTGAGGTATGTATTGCGGTGCATCACGCCGTAGCGGACGAACTCCGCATTCTTGAGCGCCGGGATCATGGAAAACACGCGGCGCTGCTCCCCCCACGTCAGATGCGTCTGGAAACCGACCATATTGTATATGGTGCCCTCGGCGTTGTCACGCCGGAGCTGCACAACGGCATAGTTCTCCCGGCCTGTGCGCGGGTCGGTAAGGCCCACGGGCTTGAGCGGCCCGTAGCGCAGCGTATCCACGCCGCGGCGCGCCATCACCTCAACAGGCATACAGCCCTCGAAAACGCCGCCGTCGTCAAAGCCGTGCACCTCCGCCTCCTTCGCTTTCACAAGCTCGGTGACGAAGGCGAGATATTCATCCTTATCCATCGGGCAGTTGACGTAGTCCGCCGTGCCCTTATCATAGCGCGAGGCGAAGAAGGCGCTGGACATGTCCACGCTTTCCAGCGTGACTATGGGGGCGACGGCGTCATAAAAGTGCAGGTCGCTCTCGGGGCAGAGCGCGGCTATCTTTTCGGCGATGGCGTCGCTTGAAAGCGGCCCCGTCGCAATGACGACCTCGCCCGCGGGGATATCCGCTGCTTCGGCGCGGACTATCTCTATATTCTTATTCGCTTCAAGCTTCTCGCTTATATAGCGGGAAAAGCCGACCCTGTCCACGGCCAGCGCGCCGCCCGCAGCGACGCGGTTCACATCCGCGCTTTCCATGATGAGCGAGCCCATTTTGCGCATTTCCGCCTTCAAAAGCCCCACTGCGTTCGTCAGCTCGTCGCTGCGCAGGGAGTTGGAGCAGACAAGCTCCGCAAAATAAGGGGATGAATGCGCCGGGGTCATCTTCTGCGGCTTCATTTCCACAAGGCGCACGGGTATCGCGCGCTTTGCAAGCTGCCACGCGCATTCGCTTCCGGCAAGGCCGGCGCCGAGGACGGTTACTTTCTCCATTATTCTTCCTTAGTCTCTTCCGTTTTTTTCTTCTTTGCCGCGGTCTTCTTGGGCGCGGCTGCCGTTTTCTTCGCCGCGGTCTTTGTTCCGGTCTTTTTCGCGGCGGGCTTTTTTGCCGCTGCTTTCTTTGCGGCGGGCTTCTTTTCGGCCTTCTCCTGCGTCGCGGCCTCGCCGTTTTCGGCGGTCTCGGCGGTCTTGGTCTTCTTCTTATAGCCGCGCTGATCCTCCGGCACGAAGTTGACGCACTCCTCATTTTCGCAGAAGGGCTTCGCATATCCCCTGCCGCTGCGCTTGAACATCGTCTTGCCGCAGGCGGGGCAGAAGTCCTTTGTGGGCACATCCCAGGTGATGAAGCCGCAGTCCGTGCCGCGCTCACAGGCGTAGAAAACATAGCCCTTCTTCGACGTGCGCTTTAATATCCTGCCGCCGCACTTGGGGCACTTGCCCGGCATTTCCACCACGATGGGCTTTGTGAAGGTGCACTCCGGAAAGCCGGGGCAGGCAAGAAAGTAGCCGAATTTGCCCTTCTTGACGACCATCTGCCGCCCGCACACGTCGCAGTACTCATCGCTGAGCACGTCCGGCACCTTTATCTTCACGCCGTCCAGCGCCTTTTCCGCGTCGTCAAGCTCGGCGCTGAAGCCCTTGTAAAAGTCCTCCAGCACGGCGCGCCACTGGGCCTTGCCGCTTTCTATCTCGTCAAGCTCGGCCTCCATATGGTTCGTGAATTTGAGGTCAACGATGTCTGCGAAGCGCTCCTTCATAAGCTGGGTGACGACCTCGCCAAGCGGCGTCGGGCGGAGATACTTTCCCTCCTTTATGACATAGTCGTGGGAGGTGATGGTGGATATCGTCGGTGCGTAGGTGGACGGGCGGCCGATGCCCTTTTCCTCCATGGCGCGGATAAGCGTGGCCTCGGTATAGCGCGCGGGGGGCTGGGTGAACTGCTGGTCGGGCACCATTTTTTCAAGATACACCTGCTGCCCCTCGGTAAGGCTGGGCAGGGGGTTGTCTATCTCGGCGCTCTCCTCGTCCTTCGTTTCCTCATACACGGCGGTATAGCCGGCGAACTTCATTTCGGAATAGTTCGCGCGGAAGGTGTACCCGGCGCTGACTGTGTCCACGGAGACGTTGTCATAAACGGCGTTTGCCATCTGGCAGGCCGTGAAGCGGCCCCAGATGAGCCTGTAAAGCCTGTACTGCTCCTGTGAAAGATCCTTGCGCAGAAGCTCCGGCGTGAGGTTGACGTCCGTGGGGCGGATGGCCTCATGCGCGTCCTGCGCGCCGGCCTTGGTTTTGAAATGGCGCGGCTGCGCGGGGCAGTACTGCGCGCCGTAGCGTGCGGTTATATACGCGCGCGCGGCGGTGAGCGCCTCGTCTGAAAGGCGCAGAGAGTCCGTCCTCATATATGTTATGAGGCCGACGCTGCCCTGTCCGGATATCTCGACGCCCTCATAGAGCTGCTGTGCGATGGACATGGTGCGGCGCGGCGTCATGCCGAGGCGGCGCGACGCCTCCTGCTGGAGCGTGGAGGTGATGAACGGGGGTGCAGGCGACTTCTGCTTTTCGCCGCGCTTGACGGACTTGATGATGAAGGGCGCTTCCTTCACGGCGTCTATGACGGCGTTGACCTCTGCCTCGCTTTTAAGCTCCGCTTTCTTATCATCCTTGCCGTAAAAGCGCGCGGTGAAGCTGCCGGTATTCTCCCCGCAGTTGAGATGCGCGTCAAGAAGCCAGTACTCCTCGCTTTTAAATGCCTTTATCTCTTCCTCGCGGTCCACCACCATGCGCGTGGCGACGGACTGCACACGTCCGGCGGAAAGGCCGGTCTTTATCTTGCGCCACAGCAGCGGCGAAAGCTTATAGCCTACTATTCTGTCCAGTATGCGCCGGGCCTGCTGCGCGTCAACAAGATCCTGATCTATGGCGCGTGGGTTCTTTATACTCTCCGTGACGACCTTTTTGGTGATCTCATTGAAGGTGACACGCTTGGCCTTTTCGTCGTCAAGGTCAAGAAGCTCCTTCAAATGCCATGAAATGGCCTCGCCCTCGCGGTCAGGGTCCGTTGCGAGATAGACCATGTCGGCGGCCTTTGATTCCTTTTTCAGTTCATTGATAAGCTCGCGCTTATCCTTGACGGGGATATACTGCGGCTCAAAGCCGTGCTCTATATCCACGCCCATCTTGCTTTTTGGCAGATCGCGCAGATGACCCATAGACGCCGTCACCTTATAGCCTCTGCCGAGATATTTTTCTATCGTTTTCGCCTTTGCCGGGGACTCCACTATGACGAGTTCCATTGTATTCCTCACTTTTTTGCTGTATTCAACGAAATGCGCCGCCCTGCCTCGCGGCGGATAAAGCCCTTTATCTCCAACACCGTAAGCTGGGCAAGCACCGTGGCGGTGCCGAGGCCAGTGGCCTCTATTATATCGTCTATATGCGTTTTGTCATTATCCACCGCGGTTATTATCTTAAGCTGCGCCTCGTTGAGCTGGCTCAGCTGATCTTTCAAGTCAATATAGCGCCTGCCGTTTTCCTTGTCAATGACTTTTTTTGCATTTTCATGGGGAACCGGCGCATTTTCCGGCTTTTTTGCCGGTTGGGCGCGCTTCGGCGCGGCGGGTATGCGCGCCGCGTCTGCCGCCGGGGCATGCAGCTTTCCGGGGAAGAGCCATTCAAAATCGCACAGCACATCCCACCCGCAGGTGACGAGCTTTGCCCCGTCCTTGAGTATATCCAGCGTGCCGGCGCTGTTTTCCGCGTCGGCATTTCCGGGCACGGCAAATATCTCCTTGCCCTGCTCCGCCGCCTCGTTCACGAAAAGGCGGGTGCCGCTTCTCTCCGGCGCTTCCACCGCGACGACGCCGACGGCAAGCCCCGCGGTTATCCTGTTCCTGTCGCGGAAGAAGCCGCGGCGCGACGCCGTGCCGGGCGCGTATTCGCTTATGACAGCGCCGCTGTAGGCCACGTCGTCATAGAGGAAGCTTCTGTCGCTTTCATGCGCCGTGCCCAGCACGCCAATGCACGTTCCGCCGCCCAGCAGCGCCCCCTCGGCCGCGGCAGAATCAATGCCGTATGTAAGGCCGGACACTATCATGCCGCCGCACCCGACTATCTCCCCGGCGATGTTCCGCGCCATTTTTATCCCGTATGGCGTGGCCTTCCGCGTGCCGACGACGGCGATAACGGCGTTTTCGTCCACGGGCGGGAGCTTGCCGCGCACGTACAGCACAGGCGGCGGTGCGAAGATATTCCTGAGCCGCGCGGGATAGGCGGCGTCCTGACAGCAGATGACATCAAGCCCCTGCTCTTCACATTTGCCGAGGATGCGGCTGACAGCGTCCATATCGCGCCGCTCAAGCAGCATCCCGTCCGCGCGGCGCACACCCTCAAGGCGCGCAAGCTCGCCTGATGGGGCGAAGAACGCGCGCTCGGCGTCGCCGTAGTGCCGCAGGATCGCGGCCTTGCTCATCGCGCTGACCTCCGCATCCGCAAGCCACACCCAGTATTTCAATGCCGGCATTTCCCCGCCCCCCTTTTATATCTTTTTATCTGGCCATTTCCCACATCACGACCGATGCCGCGACGCCCGCGTTGAGCGACTCACTGTCGGGCTGCATGGGAATGATGACCTCGCCCCGGCACAGCGCCAGAAGCGCCGCGCTCAGGCCGCTGCCCTCGCTTCCGATGGCAACGGCGGCGTTTTTCACATCCACCCGGCGTATATCCGCAGCACGCGCAGACAGCGCCGCGCCGTACAGCGCAAGGCCGTTTCCCGCAAGCAGCGGCATAAGCTCATCCACGCCGCGGCACAGCACGCGCTGGCGGAATATCGCGCCCATGGTGGCGCGCACGGTCTTGGGATTATAAAGGTCGGCGCAGTTCCCCGTGAGAATGACGGCGTCGATGCCGAAGGCGTTCGCCGTGCGGATGACCGTGCCGACGTTGCCGGGGTCCTGCACGGACTCAAGCACGATGGCGCGGCGTATAGGCGCGGCGGTATCCTCCGCCGGGATCTTCACCGTGAAGAGCGGGCCGGGGCTGTTCTTCATCGGGGAGGCATAGTCGAAAAGCTCCTCACCGGCGGCATACTGCACAGCGCACGAAAGCCCCGGCACGGGCTGTGCCCGCTCCTTCCACAGAACACTCGTCACATCTGCGCCGAAGGCAAGCGCCTCATTGAGCGTCTTTATCCCGTCGCAGATATATTCGCCGCACTCCGCGCGAAACTGCGCCTCCGCCGAGAGGCGGCGCAAGGCGCGGATATATTCGTTTTTACGTGAAGTAAGCTTCTCCATATGCAACTCTGCTTCTTTTATTAATTACATAATTATTCTAGATTTAATCATTTTAACATATCTGCATTTTTTTGCAAGCGCTATGCGGGCAGAAAAACGGAATGCCGCGTTTTTGCAGCACGGCACTCCGCCTGTATCAACTCTTTTTACGCATCATATACGCCCCCGGCACGGAGGCCAGCAGGAATATGAACGGCATGGCAAAGCATCTGTAGCGCGGCTGTATCTCGATAAAAAGATACACGAGTATCACGCCGCACAGCACCGCCGCGGCGATGAGCGGCGCGGGGCTTTCACCGCGCCTGCCGGAAAACGCGCCGCGCGCGAGCATGGCGCAGCCGCAGAGCGACAGCACGTATGCCGCGAAGCGCTCGGCCAGTTCAAAATGGCTGAGCTTCGTCAAAAGCGCCTCGACGCTGACGCCGGGCAGGACCTGCGCCGCTGCATTGACCCCGGCAGAGGTGAAGCAGGTATCCTCCGCGCTTATCCAGAAGTATTTGAGCTTCCCGTACAGGAAGGGCAATATATCCGTTCTGCCGGTGATATAGCCCTTTATCACGGCGCGGCTCTCCGCGCGGCGCTGGGCGGGGTCTGAAAGATAGAGCACGTATATGTCCTTATCCGTGACGGTGCCGCCGCTGTCGGGATTGAGGCCGACAACGAGCTTCCACTCCGGCACGGAGTTGCCGATGCCGTGCGGCGCGGCCCCGGCGGCGCGCAAGATGAGCCCCGCCGCCGTCTGAAAGAGGTAATACGCCCCCACGACCGCCGCAAGCGTCAGCACAAGCGTTAACAGCCGCTTTTTCGACGGGCGCTGGATGAACGCACACAGCAGCGCGCACGCGCAGGCCGCGATAACGATGGCGGCCTCCGGGCGCATTAGATTGCCCAGCGCAAAAAGACAGCCAGCAAGCGCGCAGCCCCACAGGGATCGCGCCCGCAAAAGCGCATAAAGCCCGCACAGCACGAAGAAAAGCGACACTATCTGATTCGTCAGCACGGAGGTCAGCATTATCTGCCCAGGGTGCACGGCGTACAGAAGCGCCGAGGCAAGCGCGCAGCGCTTCGGCAGGAAATCCGCGGCGATGCGGAAAATAAAGAACACCGTTCCCACGCCCCAGATGATGTTCATAAGCTTCAGCGCCGCCATGGACGGCCAAAGCTTCAATATAAGCGCCTCATACAGCACAAAGGGTATCTGATACTGCCACCACGAGTAGTAGCCCTCAGTCACGTCCGCCCATGTGAAATCGCCCTGCGCAGATTGCAGTGCAGAGCCGTACATCATGGCAAAGTCGCTTGCAGGCTGTGTCGGCACCGTGAGCACGTACCACAGCCGCACGGCGGCGGCAAGGATGAGGATCATAACAAGCAGCGGCTTTTCAAAGCGCGCAAGCCGCCATATCGCCCACAGGGCCAGCGCAAGCGCGCACAGCATGACCAGCGACAGCGCGAATGCGCGCAGGGAACCCGCAAGCGCGCACAGCTCCGCCGCCGAGGCATAGGCGAAGAACGCCGCGAGAAGCGCGTACACCGCTGCCTCTATTATTCTGCCGGGCCGCCCCGGCTGCGTCGGGAGGCGCAGCGCGGAACCGGGCGTAAATATATCCTTTTCCATGTGCGGCCTCCGTTTCTTTCTTATTTGCTCAAAATGAGATCCGCGATGCGCTCACATGCGTGCCCGTCGCCGTAGGGGTTGGAGGCGACAGACATTGCACGGTACGCCTGCTCATCAGTGAGCATCCGGGCAAACTCGGAATAGATCGTGTCCTCCTGCGTACCGACGAGCTTCAGCGTGCCCGCGGCAATCCCCTCGGGTCTCTCCGTCGTGTCGCGCATGACGAGCACGGGCTTGCCGAGACTCGGCGCCTCCTCCTGTATGCCGCCGCTGTCGGTGAGGATGAGATAGCTGCGCGCGAGGAAGTTGTGGAAATCCAACACCTCAAGCGGTTCAATGATGTGTATCCTGTCGCAGCCGCCCAGCTCCTCCGCCGCGGCCTGACGCACGACGGGGTTCATATGGATGGGGTATATTGCCTTGACGTCGGGGTGCTCATCCATGATGCGGCGGATGGCGCGGAACATATGGTGCATCGGCGCGCCGAGGTTTTCACGGCGGTGCGCGGTGATGATTATGAGTCGGCTGCCCTGCGCCCATTCAAGCTCCGGGTGGGTATAATCACGGCGGACGGTGGTTTTCAGTGCGTCTATGGCCGTGTTGCCGGTGACAAATATCGTCTCCGGCTTTTTCCCCTCGCGGAGAAGGTTCTGCCGGGAAAGCTCGGTGGGCGCGAAATTATACTGCGCGATTATGCTGACCGCCTGACGGTTGAACTCCTCCGGATAGGGTGACATGATGTCATACGTCCTCAGTCCGGCCTCGACATGGCCGACGGGTATTTGGAGATAGAAGCAGGCCAATGCCGTGACGAAGGTGGTGGACGTATCGCCGTGGACGAGCACGACGTCCGGCCGGACCTCCTCCAGCACTGCCTTTATCCGGTTGAGGATATTGGTCGTTATGTCGAAAAGATCCTGCTTGTCCTTCATTATGGAAAGGTCGTAGTCAGGCATGACGGAAAACGCCTCCAGAACCTGGTCGAGCATCTGCCGGTGCTGCCCCGTGACGCAGACCGTGACCTGCGCGCCGGGACGGGATTTAAGCTCATTCACGAGCGGGCACATTTTTATGGCCTCCGGCCGCGTACCGAAAACCAGCATTATTTTCTTCATGGCTTTTCTTAAAGCATGTAGGCGCTGCCGTCGGTGACGATGCCGCGCGTATCGAGGACTGTTTTTCCTTCAAGAGAGGCAAGGCTGCTTCTTATATGGCTGTGGCCGACGAGCAGCAC
>ENA-OUQF01000943-OUQF01000943.1-human-gut-metagenome-genome-assembly--contig:-NODE-943-length-19495-cov-5.659362_pt1 | contig 19495 bp, 15 predicted proteins | sample MGYA00237947_ERZ548826 | MGnify/ENA primary metagenome ERZ548826 (study PRJEB26490, sample SAMN05194701) | human gut metagenome | biome: terrestrial biome; feature: human-associated habitat; material... | reverse complement strand
CGGCGCTGGAAAACGTGGCGCTGCCCCTGCTGTACGGCGGGGTGAAGAAGGCGGAACGGCTGGAACGGGCCAGGGCCGCGCTGGAGACAGTGGGGCTTTCCGACCGGGTGGAGCACCGGCCTGACCAGCTGTCCGGCGGACAGTGCCAGCGGGTGGCCATCGCACGGGCCATCGTGGGCAAGCCGAAGCTGCTGCTGGCCGACGAGCCCACCGGCGCGCTGGACAGTGCCAGCGGCGCGGCGGTGATGGAGCTGTTTCAGCAGCTGCATGACGGCGGCTCCACCATCATCATGATCACCCACGACCATTCCATCGCCAACCACGCCGCCAAGGTCATGACCATACGGGACGGCGTACTGTCGGGAGGTGACGACTATGAGTGAGAAGCTGACGCTGCGGGAAAAGCTGCATATCGGCGAAAAGCGCCCCGACGGCGAGAAGCCCCGCATGAGCAAAAAGCTGAAAAAGGGCATTATCGCCGCCGCCTGCGTGGTGGGCGTGTGCGGCGCGGTGTGGGGCGGACTGACCATCGCCCGGAACGCCCAGCGGGGCGACGTGAACGTATACGCCGTCAACGAGTGCGCCATGACCGACTACTGGGGGGACACCTCCAACACCAGCGGCATGGTGACCACGGACAAATTGCAGAAGATCTACATCTCCCAGAGCCAGACGGTGAAGAAGGTGTGGGTCAAGGAGGGAGACAGCGTCAAGAAGGGCACGGTGCTGGTGAGCTATGACTCCACCCTGACACAGGCCACCGTGGAGCGCGCCAAGATCGACTATGACCGGCAGACGGAGAACCTGGAGGTCATGAAGAACGAGCTGGAGCTGCTGAAGAAGGCGAAGAACAAGGAGACGCTGGAGGCGGAGCGCAACGGCCTGCAGAGCAAGCTGGATAAGCTGATAGAGGATGCGGACAAGGCCGCCGGGTACAAAGACCCGGTAACCCCCGGTTTTGTCACCGTGGAGGGCAATCTTGGCAACACCAAGGATAAGCCCCTGTACTACATCTACACCGGCACACTGACACTGGATCAGACCACGCTGGAAACGCTGCTGGCAGAGAAAACGGAAGCCTATATCGTTGCCTTCAAGCGGGAGGGCGACATCGCCGGCGGCGCCATAACAGAGAGCTGGGGCCTGCACCTGAAGCTGGCAAACGCAGCTCCCGACCCCACCCCTGGCGGTGAGACCGGCGGCAATACCAGCTCCGGCGAGGACACCGGTTCCGGTCAGACCACCGTCACCGTACTGACCAACGAAGGCAATGGCAGCGACAACAACGACAAGCCCGCCGCAGCTGAGAAGAGAATTTCCCTGGAACTGCTGAATGGTATGCCCGACTATCCCGAAAAGGCACGGGAATACAACACCAAGGAAATCCAGGACCTGCAGCGGAAGATCGCCCAAATTCAGGAGCTGCTGGATACCTCCATGACCCAGCTGGATCTGAACAAGGCCATTCTGGAGAAGGCTCAGGCGGTAAAGGAGCAGGAGGTCAACCTGAAGGTGGCGAAGCTGAAGCTGGACAAGAAGCTGGCGGAGCTGGGCGACGGCAACGTGTACGCGGAGTTCGACGGCACGGTGAAGGCCGTGCGGGACCCGGACGAGGCCTATAACAACAGCGAGGCCGTGGTGGAGCTGTCCGGCGGCGGCGGATATTACGTCACCGGCACCCTCAGCGAGATGGATCTGGGCAGCGTGCAGGTGGGCGACAGCGTATCCATCAGCAGCTGGATGACCGGAGCGGCCTGCGAGGGCACCATCGTGTCCATCGACGACTATCCCACCAGCAACGGCAACAACTGGGGCGACGGCAACAGTAACGTGTCCTACTACCCCTTCAAGGTGTTTGTCACCGAGGACGCGAATTTGCAGCCCAATGACTATGTGGATATACAGTACCAGAAGGACACCAGCGCGGAAGAAAGCGGCAGCTCACTGTATCTGCAGAGTATGTTCATCCGGACCGACAACGGCAAGAGCTATGTGATGGCCCGGGGCGAGGACGGCAGACTGGAGCAGCGGTGGGTGCAGACCGGCCGGGATCTGTGGGGCAGCTACACCCAGATACGGGGCGGGCTGACCATCGACGACTATGTGGCGTTCCCCTATGGGCGCGACGTGGTGGAGGGTGCCCACACCCAGGAGGCCACGACCGACCAGCTGTACAACTACGGCATATAAAGGAGGCGGGATAACCATATGTTGGAAAATATAAATCTCGCCTTTCAGGGCGTGTGGAGCCACAAGCTGCGGTCGTTTCTGACCATGCTGGGCATTATTATCGGTATCGCCGCGATCATCACCATCGTGTCCACCATTCAGGGCACCAACGAGCAGATCAAGCAGAACCTGATCGGCGCGGGCAACAACGTGGTGCGGGTGACCATCAAGGCGGCGGACAGCCAAAACTATTTCGACCTGAACTACTCGGCGCTGCCGGAGGGTATCGACCCAGTGACCCGGGAGATGCGGGATGAGATGGAGAAGCTGGGCAGCGTGTCGCTGGTGAGTATGTACTACTCCCGGGATTGGTGCGACAACGTGTACGTGGGCAATACGGCGTTCAGCGGTTCGCTGTACGGCGTGGACGACCACTATCTGACGGCCGTGGACTACGCGGTGAACTACGGACGCTCCTTCACGGCGGCGGACTATGAGAACCGGCGGAATGTGGCGCTGATCGACGCGAAGTCGGCAAAGTCGCTGTTCCAGGGCGAGAACCCCATCGGCGGCACCATCGAGATCAACGGGATGCCGTTCACCGTGGTGGGTGTGGTCTCCTCCCGGTCCAGCAGTGGACCGGTGATCAACAGCTTCCAGGACTACCAGATGTACGCGGGCAGCACGGCGGGGACCATCTTCATCCCGGACGTGTGCTGGTCGGTGCCGTACCGGTATGATGAGCCCCAGTACGCGGCGGTGCGGGCCACCAGCACCAACGACATGACCGCCGCCGGTGACAATGTGGCCAAGTATCTGAACGAGAACGCCATCCGGACCACGAAGTACAAGTACGAGTCCAAGGACCTTCTGCAGCAGGCCAGCGATCTGCAGAGCCTGTCGGAGAGCACCAACAAGCAGTTGATCTGGATCGCGGCTATCTCGCTGGTAGTGGGCGGCATCGGCGTGATGAACATCATGCTGGTGTCCGTCACCGAGCGCACCCGCGAGATCGGATTGAAGATCGCCATCGGCGCGCAGCAGAGCCGCATCCTCTGGCAGTTCCTGACGGAGGCGGCGGTGCTGACCAGCATGGGTGGTATTCTGGGCGTAGCCACGGGCATCGGCCTTGCGGAGATGATGTCCCACATCATGGGCACGCCGGTGGCCATCAGCGTGCCGGCCTGCATCATCGCCGTGGCCTTCTCCATGGTCATCGGCGTGGTGTTCGGCCTGGTGCCGGCCATGAAGGCATCGAAGCTGAACCCCATCGAAGCCCTGCGGAGAGAATGATACGCAGAAAGAAAAGACCGGCTTTCGCCGGTCTTTTTCTCTGTCTGCTCCCGGCGAAGACACAGCGAAAGCAGAAAACAGCCCCCGGCAGGGGGCTGTTTCTTTATTTACTGCGGCAGCTCGCCGGGGGCGACCAGGATGATCTTGTCGGCCCGGTCATAGTCGCTGTACGCCTCCTTGGTGCTGCGGAGGAGCGTACCGTCGCCGGCGTAGACGTTGCGGTAGGTCTGGACGGCGTAGCCGTTGTGGCCGTACTGCTCCACCTCGCTGGTGCCGGGGGCCACGGACTCGGACTCCTGATAGACCGTCTTGCGCTCGGAGTAGGAGAGGAACTGGTTGGTCATCTCCACATAGTGGTCGTCGGTCTTGGTGCCCAGCAGGGTGATGGTCAGCTGGTTGGTCTCGTCGTTGTAGCTGGTGGTGATCTTGATGGGATAGTTGGTGCTGTTGCGGAAAGCAAAGTCCGGGCCGCCCCAGCTGACCGTGGCGTCACAGCCGGTGACGGGCATATAGCCGGGGTCGAACATATGGGCGTAGCGCAGGACGATCTGCAGATCCGCCATGAGGGCGGAATAGTACAGCGTGGAGGACACCTGGCAGATACCGCCGCCGATGGAGGTAACGGTCTTGCCGCCGGAGTAGGCGGCGGCGGGCTGGAAGCCCCGGGCCTCGGTGCGCTGGCCCACAGTGGCGTTGTACCAGAACTCCTCGCCGGGGTTATAGATACGGCCGTTGATGGCGGCGGAGGCCAGCTTGATGTTCTGGCGGCGGCCCCAGGGGCCGGCGCAGGTGGTGGTGCAGGTGCCGATCACGTCCCGGAACATGGCCTGCTCCAACTCCTCGGTGGCGGCGGGCGGGAACTGCACCTGGGCGTCAGCCAGGAATTCCTCGCCCGGCTGGGCGGCGTCCAGTTGCTTTTGCACCGTCTCCACATCGAACTGTACGCCCACGCGGGACTGGGTGGGCTTGCCGGTGGATTTGTCGCAGATGGCGGCGGCCATGGTGCCGGCGATCTCGTCGTGGAGCGCCTGCACGTCCATGGGCGCGGCGGTGTGGGCCGCGAACACACATTCCACGGACCGGGCTGCCGCGGACAGGTCGCGGCTCTCGAAGCGCTGCGCCAACTCGGCGCGCAGCGCCGCCGCGTCCAGCTTCTCGCCGTCCTGCGGCTTGGTGATGTACAGGCCCTCACCCTCCGCCAGCCGGTAGCCGCCGTCCGTTACGGTGCAGCCCACGGTGTCGGACAGCTGTTCACAGGCGGCGGTAAGCTTCGCCTCGTCCACGTCCAGCTGGGGCGTGACATCCACGGCCCTGAACCAGCTCTCGATAAAGCGCCAGCCGCTGCGGAGGAACGCGGTCACATCGTTGCCCCAGCCCCGGTCCTGCACGTCGCAGCCGGCAGCCTTGGAGACATAGACGGGCAGAACGGTGACGCCCAGGTCGGAAAGGGTGGTGCTGCCGATCTCCTGCCCGTCACGGGTCAGGCGGATGGTCATGCCGTCCAGCAGGGCACTCCCCTGCTCCGTCCAGCGCTGCTCGGCCTCCTGCGCCGACAGGCCGGACATATCCATGCCCAGCACGGAGGTGTTGGGAAACGCCGTGTGGGAATACAGCGCGTTGGCGGCCACACAGCAGCCCGCGTAGGCCAGCACCAGCACCGCCGCAGCGATGCCGATGATCAGTCCGGCTCTTTTGCCGGGGGTCTTGGGAGGCTTTTCTTCCGGGGCCGCGCGCTTGCCGGCCGTCTCCGGCGCGGGATCGGCGGTAACAGAGGACATATTCAACTCGTCGCTCATGGTGTCCCCTCCTTTGTATCATCAGGTTTGGGCAATACCGGCAAAATGCCGTGCCGTTACTGCATTGTATCACGGTTTGTCAAGGAATGGGTTACAAAAGCGTTACGACACATCTTTCTGCGGCTTTGCACGGGGAATGGTGACGGTGAGGCAGATGGCGTCCTCCGTATCCCGGCGGGAGACTTTGGCGCCGACGCCGGCGGTCTGCATGAGCCGGACGCCCCGGTCCACGCTGTTGAGGAACAGCCGGACGTCTTTGATGATATACGCGCTGCGGCGGCGGGGCTGTGTCGTCTGGTTTTGCGCGACCAGACGGTCTATGTAACCTTCGGCATCGGCGACGTTCAGCTGGTTTTTGCCGATGTGTTCGACGGCGGCAAGGCGCTGCTCCGGGTCCTCCAGACGCAGGAGGGCGCGGGCGTGGCGCTCGGTCAGGCCGTAGTGGTGCAGAGCCTCCGCCACCGGCTCCTCCAACCGGAGCAGACGCAGCTTGTTGGCCACGGCGGACTGGCTGCGCCCCAGCTTTTCCGCCGCCTGCTGCTGGCTCAGGCCGTAGCGCCGCAGCAGCCGGGCGATGGCTTCCGCCTCCTCCATGTAGTCCAGATCCCGCCGCTGGAGGTTCTCGATCAGCGCCAGCAGCGCCGCGTCCTCCTCGTCCACCCGCGCCAGCAGACACGGCACCTGCCGCAGCCCGGCGATCCGCGCCGCCCGCCAGCGGCGCTCGCCGGCCACCAGCTCGTAGACTGCGCCCTGCTGCCGGACGGTGATGGGCTGCAGAATGCCGTAGGCGGCGATGCTGGCCGCCAGCTCCTGCAAACTCTCCGAGTCGAACCGGCGGCGGGGCTGCTGGGGGTTGGGACGGATATCGTTGATGGGTATGTATCGCACACGGGCAGAGAGGAAATCGGTCTTCTGGTCTTTTTTCATGGCGGTCGCCTCCTTTTTTCGCCTATTGTACGGCGGGAGGCCTGTCGAAAGCGGGCGAAGACCGTCGGGAAATAAAAAAATGCACCCGCCCCTGTCGGGACGGGTGCGGCGGTCACTGCTTTGTGCGGATATCCTCGCCGAAGAAGGGCAGGATCTGGTAGGCACCCTCGATACGGGAGAGGATGGGCGCGCCGTAGCGATGGCCCAGCTCCTCCGGGGCCAGGTTGGTGCTGATGATGGTGGACCTGCCGGAGAGCATACGGCCGTTGACGATCTGATAGAGGGCGCTCTGGACAAAGGCGGTGGTCATCTCGGTGCCCAGGTCATCCAGGATCAGCAGGTCGCAGCTCTCACAGCGGCGGACGTCGGCATCGCTGACCTCGTCGGGGCGGAATTTGGCGTCCTCATAGCGGGAGAAAACGCTGATCGCGGTGTCGTAGACCACGGAGAAGCCGGCGTCGCTGACCTCCCGGGCGATGCAGGCGGAGAGGAACGTCTTGCCCAGGCCGGTGCCGCCGGAGAGCAGCAGGCTGCCGCTGCCCCGGGAGAACTGGCGGGCAAAGTCCCGACAGACATCGAAGTTGCGCTCCATGTTGGCCCGGGGCGAAACGCCGTAGCTGTCCCACACGGCGCTGTCGTACAGGTCAAAGCGGAAGGTGTCGAACCGGGCCTCGCCCAAGGGAAGAAGCCGGGAGAGCTCCGCCAGCTGCTCGCGGGCGTAGTACTGCTTCAGGCAGGCGCAGACGCCGGACCGGGTATAGCCGGTGTCGCCGCAGAGGGGACAGGCGGGCTTGTCCTCCAGGTAGCCGGCGGGATAGCCCATGTCCTCCAGCAGGGCGGCGCGCTCGCGCTGCAGGGAGAGATTTTCGTCCCGCAGGACCCGCAGGGCGGGCAGCGGGTCCTCGCCCTTTTTGGCGGCGGCGGCCACGATGCGGCTCATGGTGGTGCGGAGGGTGCGGTCAATGTCCCGCAGGCGTGGCTGGCGGGCAAAGACCTCCCGGCGGCGCTGGTCCAGCTCAGCCTCCCGGCGCTGGCGGGCCTGGTCAAAGCGGGCAATGGCCCGCTGCATGATGATACCGTCGTATGACATACTCTCACCTCTTGATATAGCGGCGCATCCAGGCGTCCTTGTCCCCGGCGGGGGCGGCGGACTTGCCGGCGGCAGCGGGCCGCTTGCCGGCCGCCTCGCCCTCCTCTACCTGGCGGGGCGTATGCCAGCCAGCGTCGTGCCAGCGGCGCAGGATGCCGTTAAGATAGCGCCAGTTCAGGTCCTTCTTGTAGAACACCGTGCGCTCATAGGCCAGAGCCACCGTCTCCGGCGGGAAGCCCATGTCCATCCACTGGTCGATGTAGCGGCGTTCGGCCTCCACCGGCGGCCTGTTAAGAATTCGTAAATTCGACAAATAGGAAGTGTACTTCCCGTTGCGCTCTGCCCATTTTTTCAGGTATACCGCGGCAGAATTCTGGTCAAATATGCCAAGCTGTGCCCAGCGATAGCCCTCTTTTTCGACTTGGCGCATGGTTGGTCGTCTGCCCTCGCCCCACTGGCTGCGGGCCCGTTCGACACAGTGGCACACCAGGAGATAGATCACGTCGGCGGGCATACCCAGGTCATCGTAAAGACCGGCCAATATCTGCAAGTCGGCGGTGCGGAGCTTCTTGCCCAGCTGCTGCTCCGTCTGTGGCACCAGCAGGCGGAAGCCCTCGTTGTCCGTCAGCAGTCCGGCGATGTCCTGAGCGGTGTAGACCGGGCGTTCGTCCGCCGGATCGGGCGGTGCCTGGCGGGCCGGTCGAGGCAGCAGGTCCAGGTCCTGAAGGACCTTCTCCGCCGCGTCGATCCGCAGGCGGCTGATGGGCAGGACCTTTTCCAGCTCCTCCGGCGTGACGCCCCGGCCGAAGCGGCGCAGGGCCAGATACAGCAGGGCGGCGTCGCCCTGACCGCTTTGCAGCAGCTTGTCGGCCGCATCGGCGGGCAGCGTCAGCTGCTCCTGCCTGTTCCGAAGTATATAGCCGTCCATGGCGATGACCTCCCCTCTCATTCGTGCTCTCCATTCTACACGAAAAAGGGGTCGGCGTAAAGCGGGGCGGGACAACTTTTTACAAATTTCCGCTTTTCGCCAAAATAGACTTTTCTCCGGCGGGTTTTGTGGTATAATGCTATTTGTATAAGTATATATACCCAACGAAATGAATTAAGGAGGGTTTTGGCATGGCGAACCGGGTAACGATGTCTATCTGCGGCACGGAGTATATCCTCGTAGCGGAGGAGGACGCCGCCTACATGGAGAAGATCGGCAACATGGTGGATGCGGAGATGCAGAAGCTGATGGACAGCGCCCACATGAGCCGTGACGCGGCGGCGGTGCTGGCGGCGGTCAATCTGGCGGACCAGCTCACCAAGGCGCAGGAGGGCGCGGAAAATCTGCGCCGGCAGGTAAAGACCTATCTGGACGAGGCCAGCCGCGCTAAGAACGAGGCGGCGGAGCTGCGCCGGAAGCTGCAGAACGCCCAGAACCAGAATAACCGCCGGTGATGATGGAGCTTTTGGCCCCCGCGGGGGGATATGAGGCACTGACCGCCGCGGTGCAGAATGGCGCGGACGCGGTGTATATGGGCTTTGGCGCGTTCAACGCGCGGCGGAGCGCGAAAAACTTTACCGACGAGGAATTCGCGTCGGCGGTGCGGTATTGCCATCTGCGGGGCGTGCGGGTCTTTTTGACCCTGAACACCCTGCTGACCGACCGGGAGCTGCCCGGGGCGGCCGCGGCGCTGCGGAAGGCCAGCGCCATGGGCGTGGACGCGGTGCTGGTGCAGGACTGGGGCCTGCTGACCCTGGCAAAGGAGATCGTGCCGGACCTGCCTCTTCACGCCAGCACGCAGATGAGCCTGTTCACGCTGGGCGGCGCCAATGCGGCCGCGGCGTTGGGCATGGAGCGCGTGGTGCTGGCCCGGGAGCTGGACCGGGACGAGGTACGGGAGATCTGCGCCGGCTGCGGCGCGGAGATCGAGGTGTTCGGCCACGGGGCGCTGTGTATGTGCTACTCCGGCCAGTGCGAGATGAGCGCCGTGCTGGGACAGCGCAGCGGCAACCGGGGCGCCTGCGCCCAGCCCTGCCGTCTGCCCTACGGCGTGAACGGCCCCTGCCGGGACGCGCATCCCCTGAGCCTGAAGGACGCCAACCTGTCCGCCTATCTGCGGGATATGGCGTCTATGGGCGTGTCCTGCCTGAAGCTGGAGGGACGGCTGAAGCGGCCGGAATACGTGGCCGTGGTGACGGGCATCTACCGCCGCCTGCTGGACGAAAGGCGACTGCCCACGGCGGAGGAGTCCCGGGCGCTGGAGCAAGCCTTCTCCCGCAGCGGCTTCACCGACGGCTACTGGCTTGGTAAAAAGGGCAAGGCCATGTTCGGCACCCGGCCGGAGAACGTACCGGAGCCAAAGGAGCTGTTCGCCCGCGCCCGCGAGACCTATGAAAACGGAAAAGAGAACCGGAGGATACCGGTGAACCTCCGTCTGACAGTACGCCGGGGCGAACCGGTGCGGCTGGGCGGCGCGTGCGCCGTCCGGAACGGCGTGACCATAGCCTTAGCCACGGGCGATGCGCCGGAGGAAGCCCGGAACCGGGCGGTGACGGCGGAGGAGCTGCGGCAGCGGCTGACCAAGACCGGCGGCACGGTGTTCGCGGCGGATCAGATCGAAATAGAGCTGGACGAGGGGCTGATGGTGTCCGCCAGCGCGGTGAACGCGCTGCGGCGGGAGCTGCTGGACGAGCTGGCGGATCGGCGGATGGACACTCCGAAGCGCCGGGAGCTGCCCGCCTCTCCCCTGCCGGAGGCCCCGGCGGGCGCGGCGGAGCTGGACTTTACCGTGTCCATCAGCAGGCCCGATCAGCTGACGGCCGAGCTGCTGGCGGAACGGCCCGCCATCGTGTATATCCCGGCGGAGCTGCTGGATAAGATGGACCTGATGCCCTATACCGGGCAGGCGGAATTCTGCGCGGTGCTGCCCCGAATATTCCGCACGGCGGACGAACCGGTGTTCCGGGATATTCTGCAGCGGCACCCGGAGGTCGCCTCCGCGGCCATCGGCAACCTGGGCCATCTGGCCATCGTGAAGGGACTGGGCAAAACGCTCCGCGGCGACTTCGGCCTGAACGTGTACAACAGCCGGGCGGTGCGCTTCTGGCAGGAGCAGGGGCTGTCGTCCGTGACGGCCAGCTTTGAGCTGCGGTGGCAGCAGGTGCGGGACCTGGGAAAATATGCGGACTGCGAGGCCCTTGTCTACGGCCGCCTGCCGCTGATGATCACCGAAAACTGCGTGACGAAGAACAGCATGGGCTGCGCCCATGGGGCGGGCAGCGTACTGACCGACCGGCGGGGCGAGCAGTTCCCGGTGCTGTGCGCCTACGGGTGCCGGTGCGAGATCGAGAACGGAAAGACGCTGGTGCTGGCGGACAAGCCGGAGGTGTTCCGGTGCGGCCTGCGGTACGGACGCCTGCGGTTTACCACAGAGACGGCGGCGGAGTGCGCGGCGCTTCTCCGCGCCCACAGGGCCGGGACCGTCACCGCCGACGACAACAGCACACGCGGGCTGTTCTACCGGGGCGTAGAGTAAAACAAATGGTATAACACTCGTTATAATTTACAAACCGTATTCAATTCAGGAGAAAAAGGTGTTACTATGGAGCTGAAGATCAAAGCCCTGTCCCCCAAGATCGGGACGGAGATACCCCTCCCCCGCTTTGCCACCGCCGGCGCGGCCTGCATGGACCTGTGTGCCTGCATCGACGAGGCGGTGACGCTGGCAGCCGGGGAACGGCGGCTGGTGCCCACCGGCATCGCCATCGCCCTGCCGTCAGCGGACTACGCGGCGCTGGTGTTCGCCCGCAGCGGGCTGGGCATCAAGAAGGGCGTGTGCCTTTCCAACGGCGTGGGCGTCATCGACAGCGACTACCGGGGCGAGATCGGCGTGGGGCTGGTAAACCTGGGAAGCGAACCGTACACGGTGCAGCCCGGGGACCGGATCGCCCAGCTGATGGTGGTGCCGGTGGTGCAGCCCACGGTGACGGTGGCGGAGGACCTGGACGAGACGGACCGGGGCGCCGGCGGCTTCGGCTCCACAGGCAGGTGACGTATATGGCAAAGATCGTGCTGGCCTCCGGGTCCCCCCGGCGGCAGGAGCTTTTGCGTCGGATGGGCATCACCGACTTTACCGTCCGGGTGCCGGAGGTGGAGGAATACTTCCCCGCCGGGCTGACGCCGGAGGAGACGGTGTGCTACATCTCCCGGGAGAAATCCCAGGCGGTGGCGTCCGACGCGGACGAGATCGTCATCACGGCGGATACGATGGTGTTTCTGGACGACAAGAAGCTGGGCAAGCCCGCCGACGAGGCGGAGGCCCTGCAAATGCTGACGGCCCTGCAGGGTCGGCGCCACACCGTGTGTACCGGCGTGACGGTACGACAGGGAGCGAAGGCCCTGACCCGCGCCCAGCACACGGACGTGTATTTCCGTCCGGCCACACAGCGGGAGCTGAAGGCCTACATCGCCGGGGGCGAGCCCATGGACAAGGCCGGGGCCTACGGCGTACAGGGACAGGGCGCGCTGCTGGTGGAGCGCATCGACGGCGACTTTTTCAACGTGATGGGGCTGCCGGTGGTGCTGCTGGCGGAGATGCTGGGCGAATTCGGGATACAGCTGCTGGGATAATGCCCCTTTCGCTCCCTCTGAGAGGGTGCGCTGCCGCCTCCCCTGCCGGGGGAGACTTCAGAGAGGAACAAACGACACATGAAGCGATTTTTTACGAAAACGGGAATATGGCTGCTGGCCGCGGCGGCCACCATCGCGGTGGTGCTGTGCGTGGTGTCGGCCCTGAGCTCCGGAACGGGGCTGCTGCACAACGCCCTGGGCGTGATCGCCTCGCCCTTCCGGGCGGCGGGTTCCGCCGTGGCGGGCTGGGTCGGCGGCATTAGCCAGCGGTTTGAGGACGTGGAGACCCTGCAGCAGGAGAACGACGAGCTGCGGCAGCAGATCGCGGAGCTGGAGGAGCAGCTGCGGCAGATGGAGCCGGCGGCGACCGAAAATAAAGAGCTGCGCCAGCTGCTGGGCCTGCGGCAGCAGCGCAGCGACCTGGTGTTCGAGGCGGCCCGCGTCACCCAGCGCGACGTATCCAACTGGGCCAGCACACTGGTGCTGGACCGGGGCAGTCAGCACGGTGTGGCCATAGGCGACTGCGCGGTGGACAGCGCCGGGAACCTGGTGGGTGTGGTCACAGACGTGGGCCTGAACTGGTGCCGGCTGTCCACGGTGTTGGACACGGACTCCCAGTTCGGCGCGCGGGTATTCCGCACCGGCGAGACGGCGGTGGCCGGCGGCGACCTGGCGCTGATGGCCGAAGGCCGGCTGCGGCTGCAATACCTCAGCGACAGCGCGAACCTGATCAAGGGCGATGTGATCGTCACGTCCGGACTGGGCGGCTACTATCCCGCCGGTCTGGTGATCGGTACGGTGGAGTCCGTGCAGACGGATGACGGCGGGCTGGCGCGGTACGCGGTGCTCTCGCCCAAGTGCGATGTGGCGGCGATACAGGAGATGTTTATCATCACGGATTTTGACGTGATCCAATGACGGAGGACGGCTATGACACGGCGGGCGATACTGCTGAAGTGGATATTGTACTGTCTGTGCGCGCTGGCGCTGGCACTGCTGCAGGGGCTGGTGCTGGTATACGTGCGGGTATGGGGCGTGCACCCGTTCCTGCTGCCGGCCATCGCGGTGATACCGGCCACGCTGGAGCGCAACGAGCAGGCGCTGCTGTATGCGGTATTTTTCGGGCTGGTGTGCGACCTTCTCTCGCCGGTGGCGGGCCTGCCGTGCTTTTACGCGCTGGCGTTCCTGCTTGGCGCGGCGGCAGCGTGGCTGCTGAGCGGGCAGGTCATCATGGCGGGCGTGGTGTGCTCGCTGGTGGTGACAGGCGTATGTATGCTGCTCTGCGGACTGCTGCACATGGCGGTGCTGGCGGGACACAGCGGCGCGGGGCTGACCGCGGCGGGCCTGCTGCTGGGCAGGGAGCTTTTGGTATCGCTGCCCTTCGCGGCGGCGGCGCACCCGCTGTTCCGGTGGGCACAGCGGCGGACACTGAGCGAATGACCATAGGAGAACCGAGCTATGATGAAAAATCCTCACCCCTCCCGGCGGCGGGTATATGTGCTGCTGGGGTTTTTCTGTGCGTTTCTGGTGCTGTTTTTTGCGGTGCTGTATGACGCACAGGTGGTACACGGCAGCGAAAATCGGGCCAGGTCCATCACCAGCAACACCGCCAGCGAAACGGTGACCGCCTCCCGGGGCATCATCACCGACCGGAATGGCAAGGTACTGGTGAGCAACCGGCTGGCCTATACGCTGGTGGTAGACAAGAGCAGCTTCGGCAAGGACGAGGCCGCGCTGAACGACGCCATCTGGCAGCTGATACAGCTGTGTCAGGAGCAGGGCGTCACATGGAACGACACCCTGCCCATGACCACAGGGTCCTCTCCCCAGCTGACCAGCAAAAGCCTGACCGAGAGCTTCCGGGAGTATCTGGACGACAACAAGCTGCCCACGGACGGCGGCAGCGCGGAAGTGCTGGCCGCCATGCGGAAGCTCTACAAGGTCGATGACAGCTATACCGACGCGCAGGCGCGTCTGATCGTGGGCGTGCGGTATGAACTGGACGGGCGCAGCAGCTACACCTTTGCCGAGGATGTATCCACGGAGTTGCTGGGCCGCATCACCGACGGAAAGTACCGGGGCGTGACCATCAAGACAGCGGCGGCGCGGGTGTACAACACCAAGCTGGCGGCGCACATTCTGGGCACCGTGGGCGCCATATGGCAGGAGGAGTGGCGCAGCGACGAGAGCACCGGCTATGTGGGCTACGCCGACAAGGGCTACAATATGAATGACCTGGTGGGCAAGGACGGCGTGGAGAAGGCCTTTGAGGAATATCTCCACGGCAAGGACGGCAAGCGGCTCATCACCACCGACGAGAACGGCAAGATCACCGGCGAGCTGTACACCCGGGAGCCCCAGCCCGGCGGCACCGTGGCGCTGACCATCGACATCGACCTGCAGCAGGTGGTGGAGGACACGCTGGCCAGTACCATTCAGGGCATGATCGACAAGGACAGCAACGAGCGCGGCGGCGCGGCGGCGGTCATTCAGGTGGGCACCGGCGAGGTACTGGCCATGGCCAGCTACCCCACCTACGATCTGGAGACGTTCAACCAGGACTATGATGAGCTGGTGAAGGACGAACGCCTGCCCATGTTTAACCGGGCCACCCAGGGCGTGTACGCCCCCGGCTCCACCTTCAAGCTGTGCACGTCCGTGGCGGCGCTGGAGGAGGGCATCATCACCCCCAGCACGATCATTGAGGACAAGGGTATCTACACCTACTATGTGGACCCGCAGCCCATGTGCTGGATCTGGCGGCAGGCCCACACCACCCACGGGCGCATCAACGTCAGTCAGGCCATCGTGGACTCCTGCAACTACTTCTACTACGAGGTGGGCCGGCTGACAGGCATCAAGAAGCTGGACGAGTACGCCACAGCCTTCGGCCTGGGGCAGTCCACGGGCATTGAGATCGGTGACGTCAGCGGCGTGCTGGCCTCCCCGGAGTGGGCGGAGGCCCACGACCGGGAGTGGACCGACGGCCAGACCATTACAGCGGCCATCGGCCAGTCCTACAACCTGTTCACCCCCCTGCAGCTGGCCAACTATGTGGCCACGCTGGTCTCCGGCGGCGAGCACTATGAGGCACATCTTCTGAAAAACGTAAAATCTTATGATAATTCACGAATTATAGACGTATATGGCAAGGGGCCACTGAACGACCTGAACATCTCGGACAGCACCATGGCGGCGGTGACCAAGGGTATGCACGATCTGACCTACGACTCCCTGCGGAGCGCGTTTTCCCGCTGTGTGGTGGAGGCCGGCGCCAAGACCGGCTCGGCCCAGGTGGGTACGGATATCGCCAACGGCACCTTTGTGGCCTACGCCCCCTATGACGATCCGGAGATCGCCATCGCCATCGTGGTGGAGAAGGGCGGCAGCGGCAGTCTGCTGGCCAATGCGGCCGTGGACATCATCAACGCTTGGTTCACCCGGGATGGCACCGGCGCCACCGCCGCCGGCGAGGACGCGCTGATGCGGTAAATCTGTTATAGAGACAAGAGGCACACATGGGACCCTATTTCAATTCGAGAGACAAACATTATAAAGACCCCTTCGGCGCCGTCCCCTGCGGCGCCGAAGTGCGCTTTGCGCTGGCGGACGACACCTACTACGGCTGCGAGCTGCTGGTGCTCCGGGAGTTCGCAGGCACGGAGGACACGTGCGCCCTGCCGCCGGCGGAGGGCGGCTTCGCCGGCACATACACCGCGCCGGCTGGCGGTGAGCTGTGCTGGTACTGCTTCCGCCTGACGGACGTGGATGGGCGCTGCGTGTGGTACGGCAAAAATGGCGTGCAGGACGCGCCGGAGAAGGCGGCACGCTGGCAGCTGACGGTATACGAGCCCTCCCCCGCCCCGGACTGGTTCGGGCGCGGCGTGACGTACCAGATCTTCCCGGATCGGTTCCGCCGTGTATCCATGCCGGACGTGAGCCATATGCCCGGGCACCGGTGGCTGCACCGCGGCTGGAACGAGCAGCCGATGTTCCTTCCGGACGAGCACGGGCAGATCACCAACCGCGACTTCTTTGGCGGCTCGCTGCAGGGCATCACGGAGAAGCTGGACTATCTGGCGGGCCTGGGTGTGACGACACTGTATCTGAACCCCATTTTTGAGGCCGCCAGCAACCACCGCTACGACACCGGCGACTATCGGGCCATCGACCCGCTGCTGGGCACAGAGGCTGACTTCCGCGCCCTGTGCACCGCCGCCCATCAGCGTGGGATGCGTGTGATACTGGACGGCGTGTTCAACCATACCGGCAGCAACAGCCGGTACTTCAACGCCGAGGGCTACTATCCGGAGCCGGGGGCGGCCCAGAGCCAGAATTCAGAGTATTACAACTGGTACAGCTTCCACCCGTGGCCGTCGGACTACGACGCCTGGTGGGGCGTGAAGACCCTGCCCGCCGTCAATGAGGCGCAGCCGGCTTACCGTGACTTCATCTTCGGCGATCAGGACAGCGTGGTCCGGCATTGGCTGCGCTGCGGCGCGGACGGCTGGCGGCTGGATGTGGCCGACGAGCTGCCCGGCGACTTTATCGAGGGCATCCGCTCGGCCATCGACGCGGAAAAGCCCGGGGCTTACCTGCTGGGTGAGGTCTGGGAGGACGGCAGCAACAAGATCGCCTACTCCCAACGGCGCAGATACCTGCTGGGCCGCCAGGTCCACGGCCTGATGAACTACCCCTTCCGCACGGCCCTGCTGAACTGGCTGGCCGGCGGCGACGCCGCGGTCTTCCGCGACAGCATGGAGACAATTCGTGAGAACTACCCGCCCTTCGCCTTCTATGGCGCCATGAACTTCCTGGGCACCCACGACACAGCGCGCATCCTGACGCTGCTGGGCGCGGAGGGCACACCGAAAACCAAGGCGGAGCGTGCGGCGTACCGCCTCTCCCCCACTGAGCTGGCCCGGGGCCTGGCAAAGCTCCGTCTGGCGGGAATGCTGCTCTACAGCTTCCCCGGCTCTCCCACCCTCTTCTACGGCGATGAGGCCGGCGTGCAGGGCTTCGAGGATCCGCTGAACCGGGGTGCCTTCCCCTGGGGCAGCGAGGACGCGGCGCTGACGGACTTCTTCCGCACTCTGGGACAGCTGCGGCGAACGCGGGAGAACCTGTGCTCGGGCGCCCTGCGCTATCTGCTGGCCCGAGGCGGCGCTCTGGCCATCGAGCGTGAGCGCGGAGGCGAGCGCACGGTAACGGCGCTGAACGCCGGGGACGCGCCGGCAGACCTGACGCTGGCCTGGGACGCGCCCACCGCGCAGGACGCGATGACCGGACAGCGATTTCTGGTCATCGACGGGAAAGCGCACCTGACATTGCCGCCGCTGGACGGCGTGATACTGGTATAAGGAACAGGGCGGCTGTTTCACGTGAAACAGCCGCCCTGCTTTTGTCCCTTTATGTTTCACGTGAAACAAAAGGGCGAAAATTTGCATTTTCCCTCTTGAAACCCTCCATGCAGGTGGTATATACTATCATAATGAACTCAGACAGAAAGAGGAATTTGCTGTGGCGAAAATCATTGCGATCGTAAATCAGAAGGGCGGCGTGGGCAAGACCACCACCTGTGTAAACCTGGCCGCTGCCGTAAAAGCCGCTGGCAAGCGGGTGCTGCTGTGCGATTTTGACCCCCAGGCCAACGCCACCAGCGGCATGGGCGTGGACAAGACCACCAGCAACGGCGTCTACGATGCGCTCATCAACGGCGCAGAGACGGCCCAGCTGATCGTGACCACGCCCTATGGCGACGTGCTGCCCAGCAGCAAGGCGCTGGCCGGCGCCGGCGTGGAGATGATCAGCATGGACGACCGGCAGTTCCTGCTGAAGGCCGCGCTGCGGCAGGTGGCGGACAGCTATGATTTCATCTTCATCGACTGTCCGCCCTCGCTGGAGCTGCTGACGCTGAACGCACTGTGCGCCGCCAACAGTCTGCTGGTGCCGGTGCAGGGCGAGTACTACGCGCTGGAGGGACTCAGCGACCTGATGAACACCGTGCGTATCGTGCGGCGCAGCATGAACCCGGGGCTGGACATCGAGGGCGTGCTGCTGACCATGTTCGATGGCCGCACTAACCTGTCCATTCAGGTGGCCCAGGAGCTGAAGCGGTTTTTTGCCGGGAAGGTGTACAGCACCGTGATCCCGCGGAACGTGCGGCTCAGCGAAGCGCCCAGCCACGGCAAGCCCATCACCGCCTATGACAAGACCTGCCGGGGCGCGGACGCATACACGGCGCTGGCGGCGGAATTTTTGCGGAAGAACAACTGCTGAAAGGAGACGCGGTATGGCGAACACAAAAGGTCTGGGCAAGGGACTGAGCGCACTGCTGGGCGATGACGTCATCGCCGCCAAGGACGAGCGCGCCTCCTCCCTGCTGCTGCCCATCAGCCAGGTGGAGAGCTGCTCCACCCAGCCCAGAAAGAGCTTTGAGCCGGAGGCCCTCAGTGACCTGGCGGACTCCATCCGGATACACGGCATCATCCAGCCGCTGACCGTGCGGAAGCTGCAATCCGGCTACTATCAGATCATCGCCGGTGAACGGCGGTGGCGGGCGGCGCGGATGGCCGGGCTGACACAGGTGCCCGTGGTGGTCATCGAGGCCGACGACCGCAAGGCCATGGAGCTGGCCATGATCGAAAACCTCCAGCGAGAGGACCTGAACCCCATTGAGGAGGCTGAGGGCTACCGGGTGCTGACGGAGCAATACGGCATGACCCAGGACGAATGTGCCCAGCGGGTGGGCAAGTCCCGCCCTACAGTAGCCAACGCTCTGCGCCTGCTGGGGCTGACCGAGCCGGTGCGGGCCATGGTGGAGGACGGACAGCTTTCCGCCGGACACGCCCGCGCCCTGTTGACGCTGGGCAGCAAACAGCAGCAGGCCGCGGCAGAGACCGTGGTCAAGGACGCCCTCTCCGTCCGCCAGACGGAACTGCTGGTGAAAAAACTCACCGCCGAGAAAAAAGAAAAGCCCCGAAAGGACGCGCTTTCCGTCAATTATGTTGAGGAGGCCGCCCGTGAGCTGGGCGAAAAGCTGGGCCGCCCCTGCCGCATCGTCAACGGCAAAAAGAAGGGGCGCATCGAGCTGGAATACTACGGCACCGAGGACCTGAACGCCCTGCTGGAGGCCCTGGAGAAGCTGGGAAAGCGATAAGCGTTTCACGTGAAACATCATCGAATAGAGGTATAGAATATGCTTGACATCAAGTTTATCCGGGAGAACCCGGACCTGGTAAAGGAGAATATCCGCAAGAAGTTCCAGAACGCCAAGCTGCCCCTGGTGGACGAGGTCATCGCCCTGGACAGCGAGCGCCGCGAGGCCATCAACGAGGGCGAGGCCCTGAAGGCCGAGCGCAATAAGATCTCCAAGGCCAACGGCCCCCTGTTCGGCAGGCTGAAAAAGTGCGCCGACGAGGCGGAGAAGGCCGCCCTTCAGGCGGAGATCGATGCCAACAACGCCGCCGTAAAGGCCAACGCCGAGCGCATGACCCGTCTGGAGGAGAAGAAGGCCAACGCCGAGGCCGCCATGAACAAGCTGCTGCTGGTCATCCCCCAGATGATCGACGAGTCCGTGCCCATCGGTCCGGACGACAGCTG
>ENA-OUQF01000942-OUQF01000942.1-human-gut-metagenome-genome-assembly--contig:-NODE-942-length-19527-cov-5.739061_pt1 | contig 19527 bp, 10 predicted proteins | sample MGYA00237947_ERZ548826 | MGnify/ENA primary metagenome ERZ548826 (study PRJEB26490, sample SAMN05194701) | human gut metagenome | biome: terrestrial biome; feature: human-associated habitat; material... | reverse complement strand
ATACTGCACTGCCAGGGATAATGCGCCGTAATCCTTCGTGCCGGGTCCTACCTGCATACGATCCGCCACTTCCTTCTGTACCATGATCGTAATGCTTTTCAGCGGTACACGGCTCTCGAACAGTCCCATAATGATCGGTGTCGTGATGTAATAAGGCAGATTCGCCACCACTTTAATGGGGCGTCCACCGTTTTTCTCCTCCACCAGTCTGTTAATATCCACTTTCAGAATATCATCATTGATCACTGTTACATTATCGTAATCCTGCAGAGTCTCCTCCAGGATCGGAAGTAACGCCTTGTCGATCTCCACCGCCACAACACTGCCCGCGCGCTCCGCCAGATACTGTGTCATGGTGCCGATGCCCGGACCGATCTCCAGCACACAATCCTCCTTCGTGATCTCCGCGGAAGATATGATCCGGTCTAAGACCGTCGTATCTATCAGAAAATTCTGTCCGAATTTTTTCTGAAAATTAAAATGGTATTTCTGAAGTACCGCGATGGTATTCTGGGGAATTCCCAAATAAGCCATGGTAAACCTCCTTAATTACTTATGTTAATAATGTGAATCCTTAATAGAATTTAAAATCCTCTAAAAAGTGAATGCAGTCATACAGTACCAGCACATCCATGCCCTGCTCGGGCTCGTACTGCTCCATGAGCTGGAACAGTTTCCCGTTAAAATACCGAAGATCCACCACATAAATCGTCTCATAGTGCGCCGCGAGCAGCGGGATCATGCTGTTCGCATAGGAATCCTTGATCACAAAAAGCGTCTTGCCAGGGTTATAGCCGGTATGAATCTCTATAAAGGCATGATTATCATTCAGGAAAAATCCGTACTGATTCTTGGTCTCCAGATATTCCGGCGCATACAGAGAGTCCGCCGTGTCTGCGAAATCATAGGTGACCGATACCGGCTTTTTCTCCGTCTCGGGAAAATACTGTATCCTGTCCTTCGTCCAGGCCACATTGATCCGGGACTGCAGGGTACCCTGAAAATCCTCCGACACTGTCTTCATGCCTGCCGTATTATACGGATAGGGGAATTTTCCCATGTTGTCTGCCCATGCCAGGAATCCGTAATAGGCTCCGAGGCTGGTCCAGTGATGATCCGTGCGGTAATAGATCGGTTCCCCCGCATGCTCCTGCAATGCGGAATACACATCGATATAGCGCTCCTCACCGACAGACTCCTTCACCTTCGCAAGCAGTCTCATCTCATCATAATGCGGTGCAAAAGCGGGCAGCTTATCTGTCAGAATATTATCCGCCGTAGGTACCAGCATGACTTTTGCATCCCACCGGTTTACCAGCTTTTTCAGGGACGCAATCCGGGAATCTTCCATCTGTTCCGTGTATTTTTCCGGATCATTTACCCTGATCAGATAGCGGTCTGCCCCCAGAATTACGTGTTTCTGAAAAGATTTTATACAAGAAACGTCATCGTGAAAGCTGTCCTTATTGTAAGGGACGAAGACGCAAGAAGTGACTATTTTAATTTTAAAGTGTAAAATAAAAAGGAATCATAATCTGATTCCTTTTTATTATGTACATTTTCTAATGATTTTAGTGATTTCTATTTTTAAATTTTAAAGCTTTTTAATATCTCACATAATATGTAACACGTACAGAACTTACCTTAACCGGTACTCCTGTCTGCTGTGCTTCGATCATCTGTCCGCCGCCAATGTAAATCGCTACATGTCCCGGTGTCCAGCAGATATCTCCCGGCTGTGGATCATTTACAATTGTTCCTGCTGCAAGAATATCTCCACTTGTTCTTGGAATTGAAATTCCTGCCTGTCTGTAGCAATACTGTACAAGTCCTGAACAGTCAAGTCCAACTCCCGGTGTAGATCCGCCCCATACATACGGAACTCCGATCTGTGAATAAGCTGCATTTACAATAATGCTTCCCTTATCTGCACTATAGCTTGGGCTTGGCGAGGAAGAACTTGAGCTGCTTGAGCTTGAACTGCTGGAAGAACTACTGCTTGAGCTACTGGAGCTTGAGCTGCTTGAACTTCCTGAGCTTGAGCTGCTTGAGCTTGAACTACTGGAAGAACTATTACTTGAGTTATTTCTATTAGAAGAACTACTGCTTGAGTTATTCTTCTTAGCTGCTTCCTCGGCAGCTTTCTTTGCTGCTGCTTCTGCTGCCTTTCTCTTAGCTTCTTCTTCCGCTGCTTTCTTTACAGCTTCATCAATCTTAACATCGAGATTTGCAATCTCACTACTCTTCTCTGTGATTGTAGTATTCAGTTCATCCTTCTGCGCATCATACTCTGTCTGTGTCTCCTGCAGATCAGCCATCTTTGTCTCAAGTGTTGTCTTAAGATCTTCTACTTTCTGAACTGTCGCAACATACTCTTCGAGCTTGTCTCTGTCATAAGAATGTACCTGTTGGGAATATTCTGCCTGTGTCAGTACACTGGAAATATCTCCGGATGTCAGTACCTTCTCCACTGTAGCAGTGCCTGTTCCTTCTTCATACATGTACTTAATACGAAGCTTCATGGCTGCATACTGCTGTTCCTGTTCCTCCTGCGCTGTCTTCAGATCTTCCTCTGTCTGAGAGATTTCCTCACCTGTTTCGATCAGATCATTCTCAAGATCAGAGATCTTGGTCATAAGTGAATTCAGCTGTGTCTGAAGATTACTTACCTGATTCTGTGTCTCCTGCTTCTTCTGCTTCAGATCACTGACCTCGTCAGCAAGCACCGGTGTAACAGTCATTGTACATGCAAGTGTTACTGCAAGAATCATACTGCTTACTTTTTTTAACTTCATCTTTCCACCTATCCTTATTTTTATCTAGTCCCCCATGTGATGCATTATAATTTTTCGTATCACAATTCATTGTAAATAGTTACATTATAATTCCACATACTCATATGTTATAATACAACATCTATTGTGTTTTTTCAACATATTTCTCGTAACAAGAGGGTATTTTATTTACATTCTACGCTCAATATTATAGCGTATTTATGTAATATTTTCAATAGTTTCCCTTACTTTTTTCATTTTTTCGTAACATTTTTGTAACAAAAAATCTGGAAAGTTCTCTTTATTCTTAGATAAACTTTCCAGATTCCTGTTTCACTGTATGATCTTTTATTTTCTACTGAATATATAAGTTTGTATATCCCATCAGGCTTTCATCTACTTCTCTTGCCACTTCACGACCTTCACGGATAGCCCATACAACAAGAGACTGTCCTCTGTGCATATCCCCGGCTGTGAATACATCCTTCACATTTGTAGAATATTTTCCTGCCTCTGTCTTTACATTTGTGCGTTCATTCACTTCTACACCGAATGCTTTTGTTACATAATCCTGACTTCCAAGGAATCCAGCTGCGATCAGAACAAGATCTGCATCTACGGTATACTCGCTTCCTTCTACCGGAACCATCATTTTCCGTCCGGTCTTCTCATCTGTCTTACTCTCAAGCTTGATAAGGACTGCCTTACAGAGATTTCCTTTCTTGTCTTTTACGAATTCTTTCACTGTCGTTGTGTAAACGCGAGGATCAGAACCAAACACAGCGATTGCTTCCTGCTGGCCATAATCCGTCTTGCAGACTCTTGGCCACTCCGGCCATGGGTTCAGCGGTGTTCTCTCGTCCGGTGCTTTCGGCATCATCTCCAGCTGGAGAACGCTCTTTGCTCCATGACGGATAGATGTTCCGACACAGTCATTTCCTGTATCTCCGCCTCCGATTACAATTACATTTTTTCCTTTTGCAGAAATGTAGCTTCCTGTTTTAAGCTTCATGTCATTTGCCCATAGTGCTTTCGTTGTTGATTTCAGGAAATCTACTGCAAAATAAATTCCCTGTGCATCTCTTCCCGGTACTTTGATATCTCTTGGATTTGATGCTCCACATGCAAGGATCACGCGGTCATATTCTTTCAGGATATCTGCCGCCTTCACATCTTTTCCGACATTACATCCAGTCTGGAAGATAATTCCCTCTTCTTCCATAATCGCAATCTTACGGTCGATAATCTGTTTCTCCAGCTTCATATTCGGAATTCCGTAGCGGAGCAATCCACCCGGTTTGTCCTCACGTTCAAAAACAGTTACCTGATGACCTCTTCTGTTCAAAAGATCTGCTGCCGCAAGTCCGGACGGACCGGAACCGATCACTGCGACTTTCTTTCCTGTACGCACTTTCGGTGGATTTGCCTTTGCATATCCCATCTCATATGCATTTTCAATAATTGCATATTCATTACTTTTTGATGCAACTGCTTCCTGATTCAGTCCACAGGTACATGCATTTTCACACAGTGCCGGACATACACGGGAAGTAAATTCCGGAAAATTGTTTGTCTTTTTCAGACGTAAATAAGCTTCCTTCCAATTTCCATTGTAGATCAAGTCATTCCACTCTGGCACAAGGTTGTGCAGTGGACATCCACTAGCCATTCCTGCAAGCGGCTTTCCAGACTGACAGAACGGAACTCCGCACGCCATACAGCGTGCGCCCTGAAGCTCCTGTTCTTCTTTGCTAAGAGGCGTATGGAACTCATTGAAATGTTTGATGCGTTCCAATGGGCTCTCTGCCGGTTTATCCTGTCTTTCATAATCCATAAATCCTGTCGGTTTTCCCATCTCTATGCCTCCTATCTTCCGTTCTTGATCATATTAAATGCTTCGATTTTTGCTTTTTCTCTACTAAGTCCTTTTTCTTCCATCTGGATGATCGTGGACATCATTCTCTCATAGTCTTCCGGAATGATCTTCTTGAATTTTGGCAGATATTCTTTGAAATTATCAAGAATCTTCTTACCTACCTCAGAGTTTGTATAAGCAACATGCTCCTGGATCATTCCTTTTAATTCCTGTACATCATACTTATCTGTGACACGTTCAATGTTGACCATTGCTTTATTTACTTTACGATACAGGCTGTTATCGAGATCGATTACATAGGCAATACCGCCGCTCATTCCGGCTGCAAAGTTCTTTCCAACCTGTCCAAGTACAACAACACATCCACCTGTCATATATTCACATCCGTGATCTCCGACACCTTCTACAACTGCGCGTGCACCAGAGTTTCTTACCGCAAAACGTTCTCCGGCAACACCTCCTACAAATGCTTTACCACTTGTAGCTCCGTAAAGAGCAACATTTCCGATGATAATGTTCTCATCTGATTTGAATTTCACACCTTTCGGCTGGCAAACAACCAGTTTTCCACCGGAAAGTCCTTTTCCAAAATAGTCATTACTGTCTCCTGTCAGTTCCAGTGTCAGTCCTCTTGGGATAAATGCTCCAAAGCTCTGACCGCCGGCACCTTTACACTGGATCACATAGCTGTCTTCTTCCAGTCCTTCCGGATATCTTCTTGTGATCTCAGATCCGAAAATTGTTCCGAAAGTACGGTCTGTATTTGTAACATCTACTTCAAGGCCTCTCTTTTCTCCTCTTTCAAGGGCTGGGAGAAGCTGTTTCAATAGTACTTTTTCATCCAACGTCTTGTTAAGTTCAAAATCATAGACTTTCTTTGGATTAAAGATAACACCTTTCTTCTCTTTCGCATATGGATTGTACAGAATCTGTGACAGATCCAGTGTTGCGGCACGCTCTGATGTCGGAACGTCTTTTACTTTCAGAAGATCTGTACGTCCTACCAGTTCATCCACTGTGCGGACACCAAGTTTTGCCATATATTCTCTTAATTCTTCTGCAATAAAACGCATAAAGTTGACAACATATTCCGGTTTTCCGCTGAAACGTTTTCTAAGCTCCGGATTCTGAGTTGCAACACCAACCGGACAAGTATCCAGGTTGCAGACGCGCATCATAACACATCCCATTGTTACAAGCGGAGCTGTTGCAAATCCAAACTCTTCTGCTCCAAGGATTGCTGCAATCGCAACATCACGACCACTCATCAGCTTACCATCCGTCTCAATACGGACACGCTCACGCAGACCATTCTGAATCAATGTCTGATGAGTTTCTGCAAGTCCAAGCTCCCACGGAAGTCCTGCATTCTGAATCGAGCTTCTCGGTGCTGCTCCTGTTCCTCCGTCATATCCTGAGATCAGGATAACTCCGGCTCCTGCTTTTGCAACACCAGCAGCGACTGTTCCTACACCTGCTTCTGATACCAGTTTCACAGAAATTCTTGCATTTTTATTTGCATTTTTACAGTCATAGATCAACTGTGCAAGATCCTCGATTGAATAAATATCATGATGCGGCGGTGGTGAGATCAGACTTACACCTGGTGTTGAGTGACGTGTCTTCGCGATCCATGGATATACCTTTCCACCCGGAAGATGTCCTCCTTCTCCTGGTTTTGCTCCCTGCGCCATCTTGATCTGGATTTCCTGTGCACTGACCAGATATCTGGATGTAACTCCGAATCGGCCGGAAGCAACCTGCTTGATTGCAGAGCATCTGTTTGTGTCAAGACGTTCAATATCCTCTCCACCTTCACCGGAATTTGATTTACCATGAAGCATATTCATGGCGATCGCCATTGTCTCATGTGCTTCTTTTGAAATAGATCCATAGGACATCGCACCTGTCTTGAATCTTGTTACGATTGAATCTACGCTTTCTACTTCATCAAGCGGTACACTCTTCTTTGGGAAATTGAAATCAAGCTGACCTCTCAGATTGATCTTCTCGCCTTCCTCATCAACCATCTCTGTATACTGCTTGAACATTTCATAATCACCACGTCTTGTGGACTGCTGAAGCATATGGATTGTCTGTGGATTATAGAGATGTTCTTCTCCGCCACTTTTATATTTATGTTTTCCAACACTGTCCAGTGTCGTATCAACCTGCAGTCCAAGCGGATCAAATGCTTCTGTATGGAATGCTGTGTAATCTTCTGCAATTTCTTCAATACCGATACCACCAACACGGCTGACTGTATCTGTAAAATAGCGGTTAATAAAATCTGTCTTGAGACCTATTGCCTCGAAGATCTTTGCTCCCTGATAGGACTGGATTGTTGAAATTCCCATCTTGGATGCAATCTTAATAATTCCATGAATTACTGCTGAGTTATAATCATCTACTGCTGCATAATAATCTTTGTGAAGCAGATTAGACTCAATCAGCTGACGGATTGACTCATGCGCAAGATATGGATTAATCGCACATGCTCCATATCCAAGCAGTGTTGCAAAATGATGAACCTCTCTAGGCTCTCCACTTTCCAGAATCATCGCGACTGAGGTTCTCTTCTTTGTACGTACCAGATGCTGCTGCAGTCCGGATACTGCCAGAAGTGACGGGATTGCAACGTGATATTCGTCTACCTCACGGTCTGTCAGAATCAAAATATTAGCACCCTCGCGGATCACACGGTCTACTTCAATAAACAGATACTCGATTGCCTTCTCAAGACTTGTGTTTTTATAATAAGTGATTGGAATCTCTGCAACCTTGAATCCATCCACTTTCATATTTTTAATTTTCAGAAGATCTGTATTGGTCAGAATCGGGTTATTGACTCTGAGCATCTTACAGTTCTCTTCCTTCTGCTCCAGAAGGTTACCGTCTGTTCCGACATAAATTGTTGTAGATGTTACAACTTCCTCACGGATTGCATCGATCGGTGGGTTTGTTACCTGTGCAAACAACTGTTTAAAATATCCGAACAGTGGCTGACGTTTCTGCGAAAGGACTGAAATCGGTGCATCCATTCCCATCGCTGCAGTTCCTTCGGCACCGTTCTTTGCCATTGTCAGAATAGAAGTTTTCACGTCTTCATAAGAATAACCAAATGCTTTCTGAAGCTGTGTACACTCTTCGGCAGTATACTTTGGCACATCCTTATTCGGGATTTTCAAATCCTTCAGCTGAATCAGATTACTGTCCAGCCATTCTCCATATGGGAACTGATTTGCATATTTTTCTTTTAATTCCTCATCATCGATCACACGTCCTGCAACAGTATCAACAAGAAGCATTTTGCCTGGATGAAGTCTTTCTTTCATCACGATCTTGGATGGATCAATATCCAGAACTCCAACCTCTGAAGAAAGAATCAGATTGTCATCATCTGTAATGTAATATCTGGAAGGGCGAAGTCCGTTACGGTCAAGTACTGCTCCCATAACATCTCCATCTGAGAACAAGATTGACGCCGGTCCATCCCATGGCTCCATCATTGTTGCATAATACTGATAGAAATCTTTCTTGTTCTGGGACATCTCTTTATTGTTGATCCAAGGTTCCGGAATACAGATCATAACTGCAAGCGGAAGATCCATTCCACTCATCACCATGAATTCTAATGCGTTGTCAAGCATTGCGGAGTCAGAACCTGAAGTATTGATTGCTGGAAGTACTTTGTGAAGTTCGCCTTTCAGACATCCTGCCTCCATCGTTTCCTCACGGGCACGCATCTTATCTGCATTACCACGGATCGTATTGATCTCTCCGTTGTGGACCATAAAGCGGTTCGGATGCGCTCTCTGCCAGCTCGGTGCAGTATTCGTACTGAATCTGGAATGTACCATTGCAATTGCAGAAATAAATTCTTCATCCTGCAGATCTTCAAAGAAAAGTCTCAGCTGTCCTACAAGGAACATTCCTTTGTAAACGATTGTTCTGCTGGAAAGTGAAACAACATAAGTATCATCACTGCTCTGTTCGAAGATTCTTCTGACTACATACAGTCGACGGTCAAAGTCGATTCCTTTCTCGTATTTTGCAGGACGTTCTATAAATGCCTGCATAATACATGGCATGCAATCTACTGCTGTCTTTCCAAGAATGTCCGGATGAATCGGAACTTCTCTCCAGCCCAAGAACTTCAATCCTTCTTTTTTTACAATAACCTCGAAAATCTTTTTCGCCTGATTGCGTTTTAATTCATCCTGCGGAAGAAAGAACATACCTACACCGTAATCTCTTTCATCTTTCAGCTTGATCCCAAGTGGCTGACAGACTTTTTTGAAAAATCCATGAGGAATCTGTGTCAGAATACCCACGCCATCTCCTGTCTTTCCTTCTGCATCTTTTCCGGCTCTGTGCTCAAGTTGTTCTACAATACTCAAGGCTCCTGCCACTGTACTATGTGTCTTTTTGCCTTTGATATTGACAATTGCACCAATACCACAGTTATCATGTTCAAAACTTTCGCGGTAAAGACCACGATTCTGACTTTCCATTTCTTTCCTCATAGTCGCTATCCTTTCTTCCTGTAATCTAAAGTTTACTTTAAAATCTTCTTTGTCCGGCGTATTCAATCATCTCTTTCTCACGTCGTGTAAAACTTTTTCTAGAATATACACCCTTTTACCTAGGCTGTAAATAGGGAAACTCTTGTAAATTGTCTGATTATTTGATTTTTCATTATTTTTCTTTTAATAGTCAGATTATTTTGATTTTCTTATAAAAATAATATTAATTATTAAGATTTCTGTTTTTCTTTGATTTTATTTAACAAAATACTGGATTAAAAAGAAAATGCGCGACAAGGTTTCGCACCTCATCGCGCACAATTTAAGATTGTATTTTTATTAGTACAATTTATTTCATTCGTATTTTTTCACTATTCTTCTGTTTTCTGCGTACTCACCGGATCCCCGCTTCTCTGAATCCACACAAAACAAGCTGCACAGATGAATGTGCTGATGATCACTGCCACTGCCATTTTAAACGGTTCTCTGGCAAGCCAGTTAAATACTCCGATATCTGTAAAGATCAAAGAGCCCAGATTCAAAACAACGTGAAGCATAATCGGAGCTTTCATTGAACCAAATTTCTCATAAATATAGCACAGAAGAATTCCTAGGAGGAAAGTGTAAATCATCTGTACCGTGTTGGTATGTGTGACTGAGAAAAACAGTGCTGACCAGATTGCCGCATAATAAAATCCTCTGGTCTCCCGGTACCTCTGATAGAGCACTCCGCGGAACATAAATTCCTCTGCAATCGGAATTACAAATCCAAATACAATAATCTGGACCACAAAATCTGCTGAATACATATTCTGTGCGGTCTGGATATACTCCGGATCAACCAAAACGGCCTGTGCCATAGCAGACAGACATGTAACACCAATACTTCCGATCACTCCCATCACAAAAAGTGACCAGTAATTCTTCAGTGGCTTTTGAACCCCCATCCGCTGTATCCCTGCAATCTGCTCTTTCTTTCGATCGATAACAAACAATGTAACTGTCAGAAACAACGTTGCTGCTGTAGCAATCCCTGCAATCGCAATCTGACCTCCTATGATTTTATCAAACGCAGGACTTAACACTTCATAGTACTTATTCATCATTTCCTGATAATTAAGAACTTCTCCACTTTGTGTCATCCTGGAAGATGCTTCCCCCATAAAAGGAAGAATGATTATAAACTCAATCACAAATTCCATCACCAGCTGGATTCCCCAGAATCCAAGTAAAGGACCGGCAGCTCTCCAGAAGGAGCGTCTCGGATCATTTTTCATAAGACAATTCCTCCGCTATCTTCTGAATCCACTCTCTGATCTTTCCGGCTTCACCTTTTACAGTTCCCTGAACCATCTCCGGCTTTCCGCCTCCCCGTCCTTCGAATGCAGCATTTAACATTTTGGAAAATGCACGAAGATCCTGGGTTCTGCTTCCGATCACATAACGGTATCCCGCTGCATCATTTCCATAAAACACAGCACAAAGAATTCTTTCTTTTCCAAGCACTTCATTCACATACTGACGCATGGCATCCGCACTGATATCCTCCGAAAACATACAGACCGTTTTTTCTTCTTCCGGAACAGACTGCGCCCAGACGTGTACAAGCTGGCGTTCTTTCTCCACCAGTGTCCGTTTCAAAGAATCCAGCTCTTCTTTCAAGTGTCCCACTGCCTCTGCTGTATCATATTCTTTCGCACAGAGCAACGCTGAAATTTTCCTGTTCTGTTCCTGCTTCTTCTCATAATCTGTAAGTGCACGGCTTCCACAGAGCATTGTCACACGAACGCCGCCTTTGTATCGCTGCATATTAACAAGCTTGATCATACCGATCTCTCCTGTGCGTTCAACATGCGGCGCACAGCACGCACAGATATCATATCCCGGAACCGATACGATACGAACCTGTCCCTCAATCTCAATCTTACTGCGGTAATCCAGTTCTTCCAGCTCTTCTTTGGATGGATAGGACACTTCTATTGTCAGATTCTTCCACACTGCACGATTTGCTTCAAGTTCAATCTCCTGCAGTGCTTCTTTTGATATCTCTCCATCGAAATCCATCGTACAATCTTCTGTTCCAAGATGAAATCCGACATTGTTAAAACCGTATCTTGCATGCACGATTCCGGAAACAATATGCTCTCCGGTGTGCTGCTGCATCTTCATAAATCTGGTCTCCCAGTCGATCTCGCCTTCAACAATCTCTCCTGCTTCAAACGGCTGATCTGTAATATGCAGAATTCTTCCATTCTTTTCCCGAACATCAGATACCTTCGCATCCTTCAGTTTTCCTGTATCTGCATACTGTCCGCCGCCTTCCGGAAAGAATGCTGTACGGTCAAGTTCTACCGCATAGCATCCTTCCTTTTTCTCATACGGCTCACACTCCAGAACCATTGCAGTAAATTTTGAAAGATGGCTGTCATTGTAAAACAGTTTTTCTGTTCTTGTACCATCCATCAATCCATTTTCTGTCATAATTCGTATTACATCCTTTCCGGAGCTGTAAATCCAAGAAGGTCAATGCAGGTCTCAAGTACTTTTTTCGCAAGTGTAAGAAGTGCAAGATAACCTTTCTTCTTCTCTTCGTCTTCTTCTGCAAGAATCTTTGTCTCATGATAGAACTTATTAAAGTCGTTCGCAAGATCATAGATATATGCACACAACTTATGAGGAGCTGTCTCTTTATATACATTATCGATCACTTCATTGAATTTCACTACCTGAAGCATCAGAGACTTCTCTGCATCATTCTCAGCCGGTCTGATCGTTCCGTCAAGAACTCCTCCATTCTCAGCATATTTCTTGAGAATAGACTTAATTCTAACGATTGTATAAAGAATATACGGTCCTGTATTTCCCTCAAAGGAAGTAAATCTGTCAACATCAAAGATATAATCTTTAGAAGCCTGGTTAGAAAGATCTCCGTACTTGATTGCTGCAAGTCCAACTTCTTCTGCTGTACGTCTTGCATCTTCTTCCTCTACTGTACGGTTGTCCATGATCTTCTTATACATCTCTTCATCAATCTCACGGATTAGATTCTCAAGACGCATAACACCGCCTTCTCTTGTCTTAAACGGCTTACCATCTTTTCCGTTCATTGTACCAAATCCAAGGAATGTAAGTTCTGTCTCCGGTTTTACAATTCCTGTCTTCTTCGCACAACGGAATACCTGCACAAAATGCAGTTCCTGACGCTTATCAACAACATAGATCACCTGATCTGGATCATACAGTTTCTCACGTTCTACCAGTGTAGCAAGATCTGTTGTATCATACAGCGCAGCTCCGTCAGATTTCAGAATCATACACGGAGGAATCTCTTTCTTATCTGTCTCTTCTGCAACGTCTACTACAAGCGCACCCTCATCATAATGTGCGAATCCTTTCTCCTTGAGCATCTCAACCATATCCGGAATATATGCCTGGGCATCTGCTTCACCTTTCCAGAGATCAAAATCTACACTCAGTCGCTCGTAATTCTTCTTCAAGTCAGTTACAGACACATTCATGATATGTTTCCAGATTGCACGATATCCTTTATATCCATTCTGTAACAGATAAGTTGCATGAAGTGCTTCTTCTCTATAATCGTCGTGCTCTTTTGCATAAGCACTTGCTGTAGGATAAATCTCTTCCAGTTCACTGATCGTAAATGGTGCTTCTTCCGGATATTCTCCTTCAAAACTCTCATCAAAATACGGGAGTTCCGGTTTACGTTTTTTCAGCTCTGTGATGATCAGGCCCATCTGATATCCCCAGTCTCCCAGATGGATATCTCCTGTTACATCATTTCCTTTAAAACGGATAATACGTTTAATGCTCTCTCCGATAATCGCAGAACGAAGATGTCCGACATGCAACGGTTTTGCCACGTTCGGTCCGCCGTAATCAATAATAACTTTTTTCGGATTCTTTTCTTTTTCAACACCAAGATTCTCATCTGCTGCCATCTCATTCAAATACTCTGCAACAACTTCCGGTGCCAGCTTCAGGTTGATAAATCCCGGATTCACCGCTTCTGCTGATGCAAAATACTTGCTATCTGCAAGTTCTTCCACAACTGCATTCGCAATCATGATTGGAGCCTTCTTATATTTCTTCGCACCTGCCATTGCACCATTACACTGATATTCACAGAGATCCGGACGGTTGGAAAGCGTAACTCTTGCAAGCTCTTCATCATATCCTGCTGCTTTGAACGCTTCTTTCATTTCTATTGTGATCATTTCCAGTAATGTCTTCAAAGTTTCACACTCCTCTTTACTTTTCGTTTGCCTTTTCTGCCTGACGGCAATTTTATTAAAACAAGTCTGCCTCCCAACTTTTCTGGAGACAAACAGCCACTATTTATTCTATCATGTATCCAACAGAACAGCAAGCGTTACTGTAAACGGAGATTAACATACTGTAAACAGAGATTAAGTGCAAAGATAATGAAACCAGTCGCAAAACTGATTGACATAAAAATATCGAATACTTATAATGTAACCAAAACTTTACACATACTGTTACCTGTATGATGTAACATCAGACAGAAAGGATACCCAACAATGTTAAAATTAGGTTCACACGTTGGCATGAGTGGAAAAGAAATGCTTCTTGGTTCTGCGAAAGAAGCCGTTTCTTACGGTGCCAATACATTTATGTTTTATACCGGAGCCCCACAGAATACCCGCCGAAAAAAAATCAGTGAATTGAATATCGAACCAGCATGGGAATATATGAAAGAACACGGAATTGATGAAATTGTCGTTCATGCACCTTATATCATCAACCTCGGTAATTCAGTAAAACCAGAAACGTTCTCTCTTGCCGTAGAATTTCTGGCAAAAGAAATCGACCGCACGATTGCCTGCAGAAGCCACACTCTGATCCTTCATCCAGGTGCTCATGTAGGTGCCGGTGTCGAAATCGGAACTGCACAGATCATCAAAGGACTCAATGAAGTTCTCACTGCTGAGACTGACTGCTGTATTGCCCTTGAAACAATGGCCGGAAAGGGATCAGAAATCGGACGGAATTTTGAAGAACTTGCCCGGATTTATGATGGAGTTGTCCAGAATGATAAATTGAGAGTCTGCTTTGACACTTGTCATACAAGCGACAGCGGATATGATATCATCCATCATTTTGATGATGTTATGGAGTCTTTTGACCGTCTGCTTGGAAAAGATCAGATTGCCGTCTTCCATATCAATGACAGCAAAAATATTCCAGGAGCCGCGAAAGACCGGCATGAAAATATCGGCTTTGGAGAAATCGGTTTTGATGCAATTTCTGCAATTGTCCATCACCCGGATTTCGAATCTGTACCGAAGATCCTTGAGACTCCTTATATTCCTTCTGTAACAAAAGCAAAGAAATCTTATGCCCCTTATAAGTATGAGATTGAAATGCTAAGAAACAACCGGTTTGATCCTGAAATGAAAGACCACATCCTTGCAGATTGTGAATAAAAAACTATATGAAAAAATCCTGTTATTCTCAGCCATCTGAATGTGCTGAAATAACAGGACTTTTTTATCCTATAGCGTCTGAGCGGAGTCGAACCGCCGCACATGCCTCCGGAGGGCATCGCTCTATCCACTGAGCTACAGACGCATCTCGGCTGTTAGTGAGAAAATCTAATTTCGTACAGCTAACAACCTTTTTTATCCTAGCACAATTCTGTATAAATGTAAAGTGGCAAATAAACCTCTAACTTTCTGCGGTTAATCTTTTTTCACTGCAAGCAGAAGAATTAATATCCCTGCCCCAAGACAAAGCATTGCCCATGCACCTGCCTGTTGTGAATCTCCGGTCTTTGCAGCCTCTTCCCTTATCGTTTGTTTTGGACATACCCTGACATTCCAGTTCATTGCCCCATTGTCCTCTTCCCATTTTGGCAGCTGGACAAGAACCGGCTGAACCTCGTATTCTGATTCATCTTCGACATAGATCAGATAAACTCCTGCCCTCAGATTCGTAAGGGTTGCTTTTCCATCACAATCCGTCCTGCACAATCCATCACTATAATGATATTTACTCAAAGTCCGCGCCAGCTCTTCCTGTTCTCTGGCATACCTTACCTCATTGAGATCCACGCCTTTATCTTCATATCTTTTCTCCATCTCGTAAGCACCATCAACAAGAGATGCCACTTTGGAATACTGGAATGTAACACCTTCTCTCTTAATTTGTTCTCCGGTATCTTCAATACAGATTTCTATATTTCCTGTTTCTGTTTCTGCAAACGCCTGGTTCTTTACTGCTACCACCAGAAAACATATCAAAAGAAGAAGAATTCCGCATTTGATTTTCCCATTTTGCCGTCTTTTGCATCTTTCTTTTTTGTCTCCTGCTTTTCTTTCTTTTACGTTTCTTTCTCCTGTAGTGCTTACATTTCCTTTTCTGGTTTCTGTTTCTTTTTCTCTTTCCCTCACAATTTCTTTTTTCTCGCTTTCTTTTTATTCTTTCAATCACAACATATACCAAAAAGAGAATTGGAATCATTGTGAAAATCATTTCTCTGACAGACGGACGTTTCTTTTTGATTTTCTCTTCTTTTTTCTCTTCATACACAACCCGCTTTCCAGTAATCACTAACCGATGGGTATTAATTCCATATGGGGTACATGTGACAAGCGAAACCAGATCTTCTCCCGGTCTGATTTTCAGACTTTCTACCTCTTCTGGTAAGATTACATTTATTTCTTCTACTTTATATGCGAGCTTTTCTCCCAGTACTTCCAGAAAGAACTCATCGCCTTCCTTTAATTCATCCAGACGAGTGAAAAGTCTCGCACTTGCAAGCCCACGGTGTCCCGTCATCACACAATGCGTATTTTCTCCCCCTATCGGAAGACTACTGTCCATCAAATGCCCTACACCTTCCTTAAGTACTGCCTCGCTGGTTCCATGATAAACCGGAAGCCTGAGATCTATTGACGGAATTTCCAGTACACACATCATTCCTGTCTGTATTTTTTCGGCATTTAACAAACCTTCATACTCTTCCATCTGGTCAGACTCGCTTTGTTCCCTGACTCCTTTCGATTCTGCCCAAAGCTTTTTATTATATTCATCAGCCTGATTCCTTAATTGTTCAATTTCATCTCCTGTTGTCTGTTCCACAACCTGTTCATATGTTGCCAACACATTTTGTGTTTTCTTCTGACTATACCAGCCAGTCAAAAGAGGTATACTACACAAAAGAACTCCTATCCATAGTAAAAGATCTGACTGTAATCTATTGTTTTTCCTTTGCATTTTTTCTGTTTCTTCTCATTGCTCCTGCAAGAACAAGAACACTTCCGGTTGTAATACAGATAACAGCTGCTGAAGAACCTGTTACCGGCAGTTTTTTTCCAACTGTATTAATTACTGTCAGATTAGCAGATCCTTCTCCTTCATTTGTTGTCAGACTGACTTCTGATTCTTTCCAGTTTCCGTTAATAAATTCTTTGATCTGTGCAGATGTCTCCAGTTTTTTCAATCCTTTTTCTGTTTTTCCGTCTCCTTTTACATATGCGTTTCTATCATTTGGAAAACTTGCTTTTATATTTAACACAATCGGCTCTGTCAGCAGACGGTATCCTGCCGGTGCCTCTGTTTCTTTCAGATAATAGGTGCCACTATCTAATCCATAGATCACAAATGTTCCATCCTGACCGGATTTCATCTCCACCGCATTTTCCGGCTGCTTTCCACCTGTATGGTCGTTTCCTCCAAGACTGTCCCGGTTAATTACAATGTACCCACCTTCTCCCTGTTTTACATATACTTCATTTTTTAATCCAGCGTCAGAATAAAGTCTGAACCTGGCATTTTCCAGACTTTGTCCATGGTTATTTGATTTCAATGCATTGATTTTATAAGTGAAACAAACAACTGTATCCCACGGTGTATATCCTGTACTTCCTCTCACCGCTGAATCCGGATCATTTGAAAATTCCAGCCGAACATCGTTTTCAAATCCTGGACGTCCTGTATTTTTCGCTGCCTTTTCATTCAATGTTGCTTGATAGGTAAGCACTATTTTCTGTCCATATTTATTTTCTCCTGCTTCATTTTTACGATTAAACTCTCTGTCTATGATTTTTTTCATATCAGAAACAATGACCTGAAACGTATCTCCTCCTCCCGGAGCTTCCTTTACTTCAAATTCACCCTCTTTCAATTCATAATAATTTCTTGCATTTGAACTTTCATAAATCCGGATGGCTACAGAATCCTTTTTGAAAGTAAGTGCTTCACTCATCACATCATGCCATGCGTAATAATAGGTGTTGTATCCGTTAACATCAGGCATATTTGACTCATACCGATACGGAACAGTCTGCCCGATTTCAAAATCAGCCAAATCATTCCATCCCTGATTTCCAACTTTGTCCTGTTCATCATCTTCCCGGATCTTTTTTGTCACAACCGGATAGTCTGATTTTATGTTGAGATTCATTTCCGGATTAGCTGTACTTACCATACACAAAGAGGCTGCTGAATTCGTTCCTTTTACCTCTGTCACTTCATCAATAATATAATATCCATACGGCAATCCCTTAATTTCAAATGAATTGTCTGCTTTTGTACTTGTCACTTCAACAGATTGACCTGTTTTTCCATTTCTCTGTAGATGGGTTCTTAATTCTTCTACAAAAACACGATATTCACTGTATGCTCCTTCCTTTTCCTGAGCGGTCTGCGCACCTTCTGTCTGATGCGTATTCAAAGACTGAATATAGTCGATCACCTCATACTCTGTTACATTTCTCTCATCCTTATGTATCCGCTGTCCCACGATATAACAGACAAATTTCTTGTATTCCGGATTAAATGTGTAATTAATGGATTCCATTCCTTTCGCATTTTCTGCCTGAAACAACTGATATACCAGGAATCTTTTTCCTTTCAGGCTCTGTCCGTCATTTCCTTTGATTGTAATACTTGCCGGTCCATTATTAAGATTTAAAACCCCATTTGTAGTTGCTGCTCTTTCCTGTACTTCATTTTCCGCTGCATATACAGATTTAATTCCAGTCGCACCTGTTGTTCCAGAAGTACAGAGTACCGCAGCTAAAGTCATCATATAACAAATTTTCATCATTCTTTTTTTCATTTTCTCATCTCCTCATTTTTCACTGTTTTACTACTATCTTTTTTGCTCTTTTTTTCTGTAAATCATTGCCATGATTCCTACAGCTAAAATTCCTGTAAGTAACACAGGTTTTCCTGCCGATCCAGTATCTGGAAGCTTCTTTCCCGTCTGATTTATGATCTTCATTTTCACATTCCACTCCTTAATTGAACCTTCAATACTTATCTTGCTGTCTGCAGTATCTTTGCTTCTGTATTCTTTTCCATTCACAACCAACAGACACTTCCCTTCTTCCGGATTACTTTCCACACAGATTTCATATACAATATCTGCATCATCTGATGTTTTCGGAATTCTGTAACCTGTCGGCGCTTTTGTTTCTTTCATATAGTATTTTTTCTTTACTTCCAGATTTTCGAACATTGCAATTCCATCCCCATCCGTCAACACCCGGTCAATTTCTTTCTGGCATGCCTGGTCTTCATATAAAGTAAACTCAGCTCCTGCAAGTGCAACACCTTTTTCATTTTCCTTTTTCAGCTCAATCTTGTAACAGGCCGGCTTATCTTCTATCGTCACTACCGCAATTCCATCCTCTGTATATTCAATAATAACCTCTCCTTCTTCTGTATTTACCTCAGATAAAAATTCTGTTTTCCCGCTCTCATCAACTTGAAAAATCAGTTCATTATTATTTGTCCGATACCCGTCCGGTGCTTTTACTTCTTTTAATTTGTGCGTTCCCTGAGATAATGGCATTACTTTCAGAGTCCCTTTTTCATCCGTTGTGAGAATTTTTTCACTTCCATCCGGTCTGATATGCTTAAATTGCGCTCCCAAAAGAGGATGTCCTGTCTCTGTCGCTTTTTTCACCAAATGGATCTGGAAAACCCTGTCCGGTATCGTAGGGTTCTGATATACATTTATTTTTTCTCCCGTACCTTCTGGTTTTATCTGGCAAACAAAGACTTCCTCATTCAGGAAATACCCTTTTGGCGGTTTTATCTCCTGAATTGTTACAGTTCCCAGCGGAAGTGCTTCTGTTCCGTCTGTCGCTTTATACAATGCATCACCTTTTACCTTATACTTCTCCTGATAACGGCAAACTGCTTTTGCATCTGTTTGAAAGACCCAGCTTCTGACTGGCTTTTTCCCTGCTTTTTCCGGATTTTTTCCCGGATCCAGAAGTTCTGCATAAAATTTCACTAAAAACTGTGCTCCTTGATACGCTGCTGTTCCCGACGGATCAACATATTCCTGTTCCATACC
>ENA-OUQF01000939-OUQF01000939.1-human-gut-metagenome-genome-assembly--contig:-NODE-939-length-19561-cov-7.997488_pt1 | contig 19561 bp, 19 predicted proteins | sample MGYA00237947_ERZ548826 | MGnify/ENA primary metagenome ERZ548826 (study PRJEB26490, sample SAMN05194701) | human gut metagenome | biome: terrestrial biome; feature: human-associated habitat; material... | reverse complement strand
TTGCCGCCCGGGAGCGAATGCGAGAGGCAAAACCCGTAAAACTCAAAAAAGTGGCGTTTAGCCACTTTTTTGACACTCTGAAAGGAACGGCAAGGGCCGTTCCTTTTTATGCCGCAGAGGTGGCCGAAGGGCCGCTTCTGCGAAGCGTTACATCTCGACCTTTAATCCTATCCCCATCTCCTTCGCCTTGGCGTATATGCGCCGGGCGGCGACGAGGTCCAGCACCGCAGAGCCTACGGACTTGAAGAAGGTTATCTCGGTGTCGTTCTCCCGGCCGGGGGCAGCGCCGTTTATGAGCTGGCCCAGCTCGCCTGTAATGCGGTCTTTGCTGTACTCGCCCCGGTCAATGGGCTGAAGTATGTCGCCCGCCTCGCCGAGCACACCCTCCAGCGTGTCCGCATAGACCTTGCCGGCGTGGGTCAGCGTGTAGGAGTCTATCTCCACCATGTCGTAGGTAAAGGAGCCTATGCCGTTCACGTGGGCGCCGGGCTTGAGGAGCCTGCCGTCGAATACGGGAGAGACGGCGGTGGTGGCGGCGGTGATTACGTCCGCGTCGGCTATGGCCTCCTCGGGGGAATGGACGGCAACTATCTTTGTATTGAACCTGCCAGAGAACTTTTCGCTCATGGCTCTGGCAAAGGCCTCCGCCTTCTCAAAGGTGCGGCAGTATACCTTGGCAAGCTCTATATCCCGTACGGTGAGAACGGCCTCAAGCTGGCCCTCCGCCTGACCTCCCGCTCCGAAGAGGGCGAAAACCCTGCTGTCCCTTCGGGCGAGAAGGTCTGTAGCCGCGCCGGCCACAGCGCCTGTGCGCACCCGCGTCAGGTATGTGCCGTCCATGAGGGAGGAGACGGCGCCGGTGGAGTCGTCCATCAAAACCATGGTGGCGGGGACGCTGGGAAGGCCACGCTTGGGGTTATCCGGATATACTGAAACTATCTTTACGCCCAGGGCGGATGCGCCGGGGGCATAGCCGTACATGTACAATGCCGAGCCGTTATATGCGGGTACCGGCAGGTTTGCGCGGAGGGGTATGTCCGTGTCCCCTGCGGAATAGAGCGCGAGGGCGTCCTTAGCCGCCTGTACCGCCTCCGCCATTGTGAACACCTTTGCCATATCTTGCCTTGTGAGCAGGGTTATCATAGTGCGTGCGTCCTTTCATTCCTGTTATTTTTTGTAATTATTTACCGGCTGTCCCATATGATTTTACCTTCCGTGCAATACCGCCGTCAATACGGATGGAAACATTTGCTGTGCGGCGCAACCTTTTCTGGTATAATTGCGTTATAAATATAAGGATATCGGAGGTGGGCTATGCTGGGAAAGGGCGAAAAAAGGCTTGTGGCGGCGTATTCGGCGGCGCATTTTGCCGTGGACCTGTGCTGCGCAATGCTGGTGCTTCCCGCGGCCCGGGCCGCCTCGGATAAGGCCATGGCGCTGCTCATATATAACTTCTGCGCCTTCGCCATGCAGCTCCCAATAGGGGTGCTGGCGGACAGATATGGCGGCGGCAGATATTTTTCCGCCATAGGCTGCCTTATGGTGGCCCTGGGCGGGCTGCTGCCCTCACCCATGCTCACCGCCGTCGTATGCGGGCTGGGCAACGCGGCCTTCCATATAGGCGGCGGGGCGGACGTAATGGCGGTGACGGAGGGGGCAAAATACCTTGGCATATACGTTTCACCCGGGGCAATGGGCATATTCCTCGGCGCGCTGGCCTCGCGGGCGGGGCGGAGCCTTGCCGCTTTCGCCGCCTGCCTTATGCTCGCCTGCGCGGTGGCGATCATGACGTGCTGTAAAGACGGGGCAGGGCCGGGGAGCCCCGAGCTGCCCCGGGGACGGGAGCAGTGGCTGCGGCTTATGAGCCTGCTGACGGTGGTGGTGCTGAGAAGCTACGGCGGGGTGATAATGTCCTTCCCGTGGAAGACCGGGGCCTGGGCGTGGATAGCCGCGCTGTGCGTGGTGGGCGGAAAGTGCATAGGCGGCTTTGCCTCGGACCGCTTCGGGGAGGTGCGCTCCGCCACCGTCACGCTGAGCGCCGCCGCTGCCGCGCTGATATTTTCCGCATTCCCGCTGCCCGGCGCGCTGGGGCTGCTGCTTTTTAATATGTCCATGCCGGTAACGCTGTACGCCGCAAGGGATATACTGAGGGAGGGCAGGGCCACCGCCTTCGGCCTGCTCACCCTGGGGCTTTTCCTCGGCATGCTGCCCGCCTTTTCCGGGGCCTCCGGCAGCGGGCAGGATTACGCCATGATCTGCCTGATCTCCATAATGCTGATACGGGTGGGGGTGGGCAAAAGGTGATGCTGCGCGCCATGGGCTTATCGCTGCTGCTTACGGAGCTGATAGAGCTTTCCGCCGCCCTGCTGCTGAAGAAGAGGGAGGATATAGGGCTCATCGCCCTTGCAAACCTTATGACCAACCCGGCGGTGGTATACCTTTCGCTGCTGACGAAGGCCCTGAGGCCGGGGCTTTACCCGGCGGCGGCCGCCGTGACGGAGCTTTTAGCTGTGCTGGCGGAGGGATACGCCTACAAAAGGCGCGCCGCCAAAATAGCCCGCCCCATGCTTTTTTCCCTGTGCATGAACGCCCTCTCCTTTGGGACGGGGCTTGTGATAAAGCTGATATTTTAAGGAGGTACGGATAATATGAAAAGGATCTTTTGCGCGCTGCTTGCGGCGGCAATGCTGCTCCTGCCCTGTATGGCGCTTGCTGACGTGATACTTGAGCCGGAGGACAGCTTTTACAAAAGGTACAGCGACCAATGCACCTATCAGGCCGGCAGGACCTACATAGCCGAGGGCGAGGGCGGCTCCGCCCCGGTATACAAGGCGCCGGACAAGGGGGAAATAAGGCGCATCGACAACGGAAACGAGGCCGTCTGCCAGTGGCTCTATACCGATGAGAACGGCGCTCAGTGGGCGCTGATAAGCGACGGCAGCGGCTGGATAAACCTCTATGACTTCAAGGTAAAATACGACTGGGTGGAGTTTGCGGGGGAGCATAAGGACGAGATAAAGCATGAGGACGCAGAGGTGGACGCCGCCAAGGGGGCGGGGGATACCATAATATTCTACGACTACCCCGGCTCCGAGAGGAAGGCCTTTGACCTAAGCCTCGGCGCATTTGGCAGCGACAAGATAACCGTGGACACGACCTATACCGACGGGGAGGGCCGCAGATGGGGCTTTATCGGCTACTGGTACGGCTACCGCAATCTCTGGATAAGCCTTGACGACCCGACTGTGGAGGTTCCGCCCGCGGCGGAGCAGCCCGCCCCGGTGAGCACCGGCGCGCCTGCGTACCTGCCCCCCAAGGGCGGCGGCGCGCCCATGATAATCGGCGGCGGCCTCGCCGCCTTAGCCGCCCTCATAGCGGTGGGGCTGATAAGGAAAAAGAAGTAAGCCGAAAAAACTTCACTGTCCGGGTGTTGTGCTGCAACACCCGGATGTTTTATAATATGTGTACATACAATTAGGGGGAATAGGTATGGTAAAGCTGTGGTTTGCGAAGGTAAGGCCGGACGGCATAATACCCTCAAAGAGGGACGAGGACGCGGGATACGATATATTCCTCGCCTTTGACGGGGAGTATATACGCCTCGAGCCCCACGAGACAAAGCTGTTGCCCACCGGCATAGCCAGCGCCTTTGAGCCCGGGTATTATTTTCAGATACAGGAGCGGGGCTCCACAGGCTCAAGGGGGATAGGCAAGCGCTGCGGCGTGATAGACTCCGGCTACCGGGGGGAATGGTTCGTGCCCATGACAAACCTGAACACCGTCCCGCTGTACTTTGCGAAGGAATCGGCAGGGGAATACCTGGAGGGGCTGAAGGAGCGGGGCGAGCGCTTCAACGTATACTACATAACTAAGGCGGTGTGCCAGGCGGTGCTGCTGCCGGTGCCGGAGACGGAAATAACCGAGATACCCTATGACGAGCTTATGGAGATGAAGTCGCTGCGCATGACGGGCAGCCTCGGCAGCAGCGGCAAATAGCGGATATTTTCCGGGAAATAAAAAACGGAGGCGAATTAAATGGCTAACATGATGGACTACATAGAGTGGCGCGGCGACCTGACCTTTTCGGAAAGGCCCTTCAACGAGGTGGACGGACTGATATTCGCGGAGCTGTCGTATGTGGATTATTCCAACATAGTGCCCAATACCGTGGTTGAGGGCATAACCCTAAAGCGGGCGGCGGAGGAGTACTTTCTTAAGTATCCCGACAGCCGCGGCAGGCTTGGCATAGTAGTACCGGACAGCATACACGACCTGCTCAGGGCGGCGGGGAACAGCGAGAGGTTTGGCAGCGTGGTATTATCCGGCTATACCGCCGAGACCAGCGAGGAGAAGGAGGAGCAGTTCAGCGCGGTCACCTTCACCATCGAAAACAGGATACGCTGCGTAGCCTTCCGGGGCACCGACGACTCCATAGTGGGCTGGAAGGAGAATTTCAACATGTGCTACATGTTTCCCGTACCGGCTCAGAGCGATGCGGCAAATTACCTGAACATGGTGGCGGCGGACTGGAATAAGGACCTCATAATCACCGGCCACTCCAAGGGAGGCAACCTTGCAGTATACGCGGCGGCATACTGCCTGCCCGAGGCGCAGGAGCACATAACCGCCGTATACAACTTCGACGGCCCAGGGTTCCCCACCAGCCAGATAACCCTGGAAAATTACGGCCGCATACGCGGACTCATGACTACCCTGCTGCCCGAGGCGGATATAGTGGGCATACTTCTGGATCACGAGGATCAGTACCATGCGGTAAAGAGCAACGCCGTAGGGGTATGGCAGCACGATGGCTTCTCATGGGAGCTGATGGGCACGAAATTCATATACAGCGAGGATATAAAGAGCAGCAGCAAGCGCAAGGACAAGACCCTCAGGGCATGGGTGGACGACATGGATATGGAGCTTCGGGAGCAGTTCGTCAACAAGCTCTTTGCATTCTGCAAGAGCACTGACGCCCGCACCCTCACCGACCTGAAACGGGATCCCATAGGCCTGATGAACGCCATAAACGGAGCGTTTGAAGACGAGGAGACGAGGGAGGTGCTCAAGAGGTCCCTCTCGATGCTGCTCTCTGAGGATAAGACCCACCGCTACGCCGCCGCCCAGGACAGCCTGATGCGCATCAAGGGCAAGGTGACGGAAAAGGCCGCGCTTGCCATAAAGAGAAAGAAGTAACGGCATCAAAGCCGGAAAAACCCAAAAAGTGGCGTTCAGCCACTTTTTTGATGCTCTTATATCCTGCCGGTGGAGTCCGTCTTTATGGTGCCGCTGCGGTAGGCGTCGAGAAGGGCGTTAAGATCCTCTATGCGGCGCTTTATGCCCTCTCCGGCGTCGGTATCGGATATCATGAGCCTGCGGGGAAGGTTTTCCACTATAAAGGAATGTGAGGTTATATCCTTCTTGCCGTGTATTGCCTCCTCCCGGGTGGTAAAGGGCTCGTGGGCGGCGATGCGCATTCCGTGGGAGCTGAAGAACATTGTGTAGCCCGCTATGCCTGTCTGCTTGTGGTAGGCCTTGCAGAAGCCGCCGTCTATGACTACCAGGCGGCCGCCCCCCTTTCTGGGGTCTTCCCCCTCTTTTACCTTTACTGGCATGTGGCCGTTTATGATGCGGCTCCAGGGCTTGTGCAGGTCGAAGTCGTCCAGTATCCTGCGGCAGAATTCCTCGCTGCCGTAGTAGACGTAATAGGGGTTCTTGGGTTCCGTATATGAGGCTTTATCCTCGATGAGAGCCCGCTCGAAGGTGGTTATCTTTGTCCTGCCGCAAATCGGGGAATTCCTGCCGCACCAGAGGAACCAGAGAAAGTCCAGCCCGCGCAGCCGCTCCATGCTGCCATCGGGAGCGAAGTAGCCCTGCCGCGCCAGCCTGTCCGCCCAGTCCAGAAATGCCCGTCCCTTGAGGGGGGTATCGGAATAAAGGGAAAACTCCATGAACTCGCCATTGCCGTCGCAGGGTATGCAGCCGTGATAGAGCAGGTTGCCGTTGTGCCTGCGGTATATGGAGCCTACGGAATAGAGAAACCGGGTGTGGATCTGGAGCTTTTCGCTGCGGCGGAAGCTGGAGACAAGGCCGTCTATTATATCCTGCTCCTCGGGGGTGAGCTTGTTGGGGTCGGCGGGGTCTATGGTGGGAAAGTCGGTATCCCGGAGGGGGTATACCGTGCCGTCTATCTCTATGGTGCCGTTTTGATAGTTTATGCGGGAGAGCATATCCCGGTCAGACATCTGGTACTCCGGCCGGCGGGCTATTATCTGCCCCTCCAGCTTGAACATTATTACGCACATCGCCTTGTGCATACGGGAGAACAGCTCGCTGTCCCGGGGCAGGCTGTGTCCCGCCGGCAGGACCCGGGGCCGGAATACCGCCGCATCCCTGTATGTGACGTCGCTGAACACCGCCAGGGGCAGAAGGTTTATGCCGTAGGCGTTTTCCAGCATATCCATGTTGTCATACTGTATGCAGTTCTTTACGGCGATGGCCACGCACACCGGGCTGCCGGCGGCCGCGCCCATCCACAGCACGTCGTGGTTGCCCCACTGTATGTCCACGCTGTGGTGGCCCATGAGGTTGTCCAGAATTACGTCGGCGTGGGGGCCGCGGTCGAATATGTCGCCGACTATGTGCAGGGTATCCACCGCCATGCGCTTTATGAAGGTGCACAGCTCCGTTATGAGAGTATCCGCCATGCCGGTGTCTATTACGGAGCGGATTATGTTGTCGTAATAGGTATGTTTGTTGTGCTGGTCCTGTGGATTGAGAAGCTCCTCCATTATGTAGGCAAAGTCCTGTGGCAGCGCCTTGCGCACCTTGGAGCGGGAGTACTTTGACGCGGTGTAGCGGGCCATCTCGATCAGCCTGTGCAGCGTCACCCTGTACCAGTCGTTGAGGCCGAAGGAGGCCCTTTCGTGTATGCCGTGGAGGGTCTCCACGGGATAGTATATGAGCACCGCAAGGCCGCGGCGTTCCTCTGAAGTCAGGGTGCTTTCAAACAGCTCTTCTATCTTTTCGCATATGGCCCCAGAGGCGTTGTTGAGTATATGGAGGAAGGCCTCATGCTCGCCGTGTATGTCGCTCATGAAGTGCTCGGTGCCCTTTGGAAGGCTGCGTATGGCCTCCAGCTTTATTATCTCCGCACAGGCGGACTGTACCGAAGGGAATTCCCGTGAAAGCAAGGTCAGGTAGCGTATATCCTGCTCCATGAATAAGCTCCTCCAAAAGTAATTATTATAGGTATATTATAGCATATAAGCTGTAAAAATAAAGAAGCCCCTCAAAAAGAGGGGAATATATTATTTTATCAATAAGCAGCACAGGTCATTCACGTTGGTTCCTGTGGGGCCTGTGAATATAAGGCCGTCTATCTGTTTTAAGGCGTTGTAGGAGTCGTTGTCCTTCAGCACGTCGGGTATGGAAATGCCCAGCGCCTCAAGCTGTCCCTTGGTTTCTCCGGTGACTATGCCGCCCGCCGCGTCGGTAGGGCCGTCGGTGCCGTCCGAGCCTACGGAGAAGAGGCATACGTCCTTCATGCCCGCGATGCCCATAGCGCCGGACAGGGCCAGCTCCTGATTGCGGCCGCCTGAGCCCTTGCCGGTTATGCGCACCACAGTTTCTCCGCCCGCAATGAAGGCGAGGGGTTCCCCGGCGCCCCTGTGATACTGGGCGACGGAGGCTAAGAAGCTTCCCGCCTCCTTTGCTTCGCAGCAGAGCGAGGCCGTGAGAACAACGGGCCTGTAGCCCAGCCGCCTGGCAGTTTCCGAGGCGGAGGCGCAGAGCTGGGTTACGCTGCCGGTGACGATGGTTTCAACGTTATTTAGCTCCTTGGGAGTCTCGACATCCATAAGGGACAGAGCTTTGTCGGAAAGCTTCAGGCCGTACTTGGAAATTATGGCATGGGCGTCGGCATTGGTAGAGCTGTCGGGGCAGGCGGGGCCTGAGGCTATCATGTCCAGAGGGTCGCCTATTATATCGGAAAGAATTATTGCGATTATGCGCGCGCCGCTGCAGGCCATGGCGAATCTGCCGCCTTTTACTGCGGAGAGCCGCTTGCGAATGGTATTCATCTCGGTTATGTCCGCGCCGGAGGAGAGGAGCTGCCTGTTCACGTCCTGCAATTCCTCCAGCGATACCAGCGGGCTTTCAAACAGGGCGCTGCCGCCGCCGGAAACCAGGAATATCAGCGTATCCTTTGGGGTCAGGCTATGGGCAAGCTCCAGCGCCGCGTTGGCGGCGAGTACGGAGTTGCCGTCAGGCACAGGATGCCCCGCCTCATATATGGCGATATCCTCCGAAAAGCTGCCTGCGGAGTGGCCATACTTGGTTATGATCACGCCCTTTTCTATGCGGCTGCCAAGGTGATCATATGCTGCCCTGGCCATTTGATAACCCGCCTTGCCTATGGCCACCAGCCTTACCTTATGGGGCAGGCTGACGGAGCCGAGGGCTGCCTTTACTGCGTTGTCCGGCATCGCCCGGTCAATGGCTTCTTTTATGATGAGATGTGCATCGTCAAGTACGTTCATATAAAATCCCCCCATGCAGGCGTTTTGATCTATTATATTTTCGTGTATTATAATAAAATAACGGAGCGGGGCGCAACCTTTTTATGGCGCTGTCCGTCTAATATACAGAAAACCGCAATACGGAGGATATTTTTGCTATGAAGAAAAGACTGATAAAGCTGATCGCCCTCGCTATGTGCGCCGCCATGCTCACCGGCTGCGCCGCGTCCGGCGGAGTGAAGAACCTTACCGATGGCGTAAATGCGGCGGATGTGACGCTGCCCGAAGTGACCGACTATACCATGATAGGCGACCTCGGCGCGGGGCTGATGCAGTACGCGGCGGCGCAGGAAGCCGAAAACCCCGTGCTTTCCCCGCTTTCGGCCTATCTCTGCCTTGCCATGCTCATGCCCGGAGCAAATGAGAACACAAAGGCGGAATTCGAGAAGATACTTGGAGCAGACTGGGACTACGTTTCCGCCCTCGCCGCCGATATAGCCGCACAGCTTGAAAAGACCGGCGGCAGCACCAAGCTCGACCTTGCCAATTCCATCTGGACGGACGACGACAAGGCCGTTATAGAGGAGGAATGGCTAAAGACCGTAAAGGCGTATTTCGGCCCCGACATATACAGCGCCGACCTGCCCAGCGACGGGGCTCTGAAGGCAATAAACAAGTGGGTGAACGACAAGACCAACGGCATGATACCCAAGCTCCACGATGACAATTACGACAAGGACACCATAATGGTGCTGCTCAACGCCCTTTATATGAAGGCGGACTGGGCGCACAAGTTCGACGCCGAGAGCACATACGACCGCGAGTTCACCAAAGCGGACGGCAGTACCGTTACCGTGCCGTTCATGAATATGTACGAGGCCTATGAGAGCTACATAAAGACCGAGGACGCGGAGGGCATAATGCTGCCCTACGACGACGGCAGGCTGGCCTTTATAGCCCTGAAGCCCGACAGCGGCGACGCGCGGGGCTATGCCGCCTCCCTCACCGGGGCCAAGCTGAAGGAAGCCATCGCCGCCGCAAAGGCGGATACCTTCGTGACCGTCAACATGCCCAAGTTTGATACCGAATACTCGGTATACCTGACCGACGCCCTCAAGGCCATGGGCATGACCGACGCCTTCGACCCCTTCCTTGCCGACCTTTCCGGCGCGGGCAGGGGCGTTGACGGGCCGCTATACATATCCTATGTCTTCCAGAGGGTAAAGGTGGATGTGAACGAGGAGGGCACCGAGGCCGCCGCCGTTACCGAGATCGCCACGGCGGAGGGCTGCGCGCTCCCTGCGGATGAGCCCATAGTGCTGACCTTCGACAAGCCCTTCGTATACGCCATAGTCGATACCGAGACCGGCGTGCCTCTCTTTGCGGGCGTAATGGAGAACCCCGAGGCGAAGTAAAAAATAATTAGAAAAATCAAAAAAGCGGCTTAAAGCCGCTTTTTCAGTATGTCAAAAAACCCCAGGGTTGATAAGGGGCCGCAGCCCCTTATGTTTAATCCGGCTCTGACGACATGTGCGTCAGAACGGATGAAAACCCAGAGGTTTTCGTACTTTGCGGATTTTGCCGCCCGGGAGCGAATGCGAGAGGCAAAACCCGTAAAACTCAAAAAAGTGGCATTCAGCCACTTTTTTGACACTCTGAAAGCGGCTTAAAGCCGCTTTTTTGGTTTTGCGGGGACAGCTAAACCCTAATCATCTATATCTTTGTCCTGCTTGACTATCGCTCCGGAAACGGCGTCTATTTCGTATTCATATTCAAAGCCGCCGCACTTGAAATCTATCTCATATACCATGCGGCCATCCTCTCTATCCAGCTTGCATTCGTATTCGGTTATGCTGCCATTGTCAAGTCCGGCATGTGAAAGAGCTGCGGATTTTGCCTTTGCCTCGCCTATATAGCCTCTATCGGCTGACTGCTGCTCATTCTTTTTATTGTCCTTTGGATTTTCCTGCTTTTTCCCGTCCTTTGTGTTTTCCGCCGGCTCACCTTCGTATTTGAGTATTTCTCCGGTATTCGCGTTTATGTCGTATTCATACTCCCTGCCGTTCCAGTCAAACTCCAGCTCGTATATCATGGCCCCGTGCTCATAGTCCATTTCAAACTCATAGCCGAGTATTTCTTCGGCCTTTGCCCCGGCGTGAGCAAGAGCTATTTCCTTTGCTTTGGCCTCGCCTATATAAGCGCTGTCGCTGGCGGCACCCTCTGCCGTTACGTTGGTTATGCTCTTGCTGCCGGATTCCCCTATCAGGTTCAGTTCGTTTACGCTGAGCCCCGCCAGCTCGTCAAAGGTATGAGCGGCATTGTTTTCGGTTATTTGCTTTATCAGCTGAGCTTTTCCTTCGGTTATGCCGTACTGCTCCGCAAGGCGTTTTGTGTCAGGATCGTCACTTATAGTCTGACTCAGCACCGCGCCCTTGAAGCTGCCGGTATCCAGCATATCCTTTACCTCTGCGCTCAGCCTGCTTTGCATTTCCGCGCTCTTTATGGGATCGTCGCTATCTACGCTTATAAGTATGGAGTTGGCCAGTTCGGATATATATCCTTCCCTAAGCATTGAACCTATTATGGCGTTTACCGCCACCTTGAGGTCGCTTCCCTTAAGCTTCATATCGCCTATGACCTTTACTCCGTCCTCGTTTTTCGGGGTTACCAATACTACCTGTTCCTTCTTATTCACCCCAAGCTCTATGCTTGGGTTAACATCCAGCGCTACGGTGGAAGCTACGCTGTGATTGGCTCCGTATAAGTATGTTCCAGTTACTATCAGAACCAGCGCCGCTGCCGCTGCCATAACCCTGCTGAATACTCTGCCGCTTTTCTTTTTTGCCGTATTTTCCAATATTATTACCCTTCCCTTCTGCTCCTCGCATTTTCCCATTACTTCTTTAAGATTATTCGGAGCGGCATTGCCAAATGCCCGTCTTACGCTTTCTTCCGTACGCCTGTTGCTCACTTTAAATGCCCTCCCTTTTTTCAAGTTTTGATTTAAGCTTTTTTATTGCCCTGCTGTATTTTGAAAGCACCGTCGCAAGCGGCAGGCCGAGAAGCTCAGCCGTTTCCCTGTGCTTCATGCCGCCTACGGCATGGAGTATCACTACCTGCCGTTCGCTGTCGTCCAGAGCCTTCAGGCACTGCTCCAAAACCAGCCTGTCCTCCGGCGAGGCCGGCGTCTGCTCAAGGTATTTGTCCCAGTCCTCCTCCGGGATGTCGGAACGCTTTCCCCGCTCACGCAATTTTTCCATGCAGAGATTTCTGGTTATTGTTATAAGCCAGGCCATCGGCTTGCCTTGCGGCTTATATCCTGCCGCGCCGAGGTAAACGCGCACAAAGCATTCCTGCGCTATTTCCTCCGCGTCGTGGGAGTTTTTAAGCAGGGACAGCGCGAAGGCGTATACTGAAGGATTGGCTATCCGGTACAGCGGCTCCATGGCAGCCGTGTTCCCCGCTGACAGCTCCATCATGCAGTTCTCCATTTCTTCCCGTTCGCTCTGCCCACATTCGGCAACAGCATTCAGGCATATAAGCATATTCTCTTACTCCTTTCACCCTGTAAACGGAGAATACCCGGTTTTTATTGCAAATAAATTATATATGATTTCCGTAATCCATATACGTCTATGTCTATCGAAAAAGCCCGCCATGAAAATGGCGGGCTCAGCTAACGTTCTTCGGAGTTAAATGGCCGTTGTTTTATCAGTCTGCTACGTAGGGCAGAAGGGCAACGATGCGGGCGCGCTTGATGGCGATGGCCAGCTCGCGCTGATGCTTTGCGCATACTCCGCTCATGCGGCGGGGCATGATCTTGCCGCGCTCGCTTACGTACTTGCGAAGACGTGCGGTATCCTTATAATCGATGTGCTCGACCTTATCTACACAGAAACCGCATACCTTACGCCTGGACTTGCGGGGACGGGGCTTCATTTTGCGCTCTTCCATTTGGTGAATCTCCTTTCATTGGCTAGATGGCCCCTGCTTAGAAGGGCAGCTCGTCGTCCTCTATCTCAGAGAAGCCCTCGGGGGCAGGAGTGTTCTGGCGCTCAAAGCCGCTGCGCTCATAGCCGCCGCTGCCGCTGCCGCCCTCCTGGCCCTTGGGGGTGAGGAATTCGATCTCATCTGCGATTATTTCAGTAATATATCTCTTTGAGCCGTCTTTCGCGTCGTAGCTGCGGTTCTGTATCTCGCCGATAACGGAGACCTTGCGTCCCTTTGAAAGATACTTGCCGCAGAGCTCGCCGAGCTGGCGCCATGCTACGATGTTGAAAAAGTCGGATACCCGCTCCCCGGCCTGATTCTGGAAGCGGCGGTTCACGGCGATGGTGAAGGTGCACACAGTGGTACCGCTGCCGGTGGTCCTCACTTCAGGGTCGCGGGTGAGGTTGCCGATAAGGATTGCTTTGTTCATTTTTGTACCATCCTTTCAGCTAAAATCTTGGTTTAATCAGCCGTTCTGGCGAACTACCATGTAACGCAGGATGCTTTCGTCATTCCTGAAGTTACGCTCAAGCTCGCGGGGCAGCTCGGGAGCTGCTGCGAAATTCACCAGCACATAATAGCCCTCGGTCTTATAATCGATGGGGTAAGCCAGCTTTTTGCGGCCCCATTCATCGGTCTTTTCGATCTCGCCGCCATTGGCGGTTATGATACCGGAGAACTTTTCGATAACGCCCTTGATGGCTTCATCCTCCATCTCAGGGGTAACGATGTACATAGCTTCATACTTGTTCACGCTTTTCACCTCCTTATGGTCTTGTGGCCCTGCCGCGCTTTGGGCAGAGCAAGAAGCACGCTAGCTTTCGTATTATATCACCGGGAAAAGCCCTGCGCAATAGGTTTTTTAAGAAAATAAAGGGTTTTTTGGCGGCCCCGCCTCCCATATCCCGCAGTTGTTAAAAAAACAAATCCGATGTATAATAAATTATCTATACAAGGAGAAATGTGACCTTTGAAGCCTTTGAACATAAAAGCCGCCCTCGCCGCCTTCGGCATAGGCGCGGGAGCCATGGCGATAGCGTATATCTTCCCCGTGGGCCTTATGCTGATGCCCGCGCTGCTGGCCTTTGCCGGCACGGTATGGGGCTATGGAGGGCTGGCCATAGCTGCGATAACGGCCGCAGGCGGCATAATATGCATAGCGGGAACTGTGGACTCGAGCATAATAGGCGCGCTGGTGATGTTCATACCCGCGGGCATAGCGATAACCTATATCTTCACAAATAAACTGCCCTACCGCACGGCGGCGGTGATAAGCGCATTCTGCGTGGCTGTTGGTATGTACATCATGACATGCGTGCCGGCGCTCATGGAGGGGGAAGGCCCCTTCGCCTATTATTTACAGTACATGGCCGCATTCGGCGACGCGGTGGAAAAGACCGCGGCACAGATGGGCATAGACGGGGATAAGGCCGAGATGCTGCGCAAGATGGCGGCATACCTGGAATACAAGGCTCCCGACATGGCGGTAATGGCAATGATGTGCATGGGTATGGGCGCAGGTCTGGCGAACGTAGTGGCGGCAAGGGCTCTTTGCAGGGCGAAGGGCGCAAAGCTCAAGCCCATGGCAAAGTTCCACCTGTGGCAGCTTTCCCGGGGCTTTACCTATGGCAGCCTTGTGATGATAATAGGCGCCATAATCATATCCGCGCTGAAGATAACCAATTCTTCCGCCATAGTCACGGCGGTGGAATGCGCGGTGGCGGGGCCGTATGCGCTCATGGGCGTCTGCCTGATGGCGTTCATGGTAAGGATGAAGCTCCGGGGCACGGCGTTCACGGTGTTTTCGGTGGTAGCTATGGTGCTGCTTTTTCCCTACAGCCTTTACGGGCTTTGTATTATAGGCGCTGCGGACAGGCTTTTCCGCATGCGCAGAAGCTATGTGGAGCGAATGCACAAATAAGCCGAGAAAAAGCTTTTTCCTTGGGGGGAAGGTATTATGGACAAAAAACCGCAGCTTGCGTTTATACCTCTGTTCATAGCGGCGGCGGCGGCCTGTGGGCTGCTGACGGTATGCTTTGCCGAAAAGTGGGTGGCTCATGTGCTGCTGGCGGTATGCGTGGTTTCCTTCAGCATAGGCATGATAGCGATGGCGGCCTATAAGAGGGCGGTCAAATACGCCATGAACGACATATTCCGGGAAAACGACACCACGGCGGGCAACATCATAACAAACATAGCAATACCCTGCGTGCTGTTTGACAGCAACGGCAAGATCGCCTGGAGCAACGATGCGTTCTCGGAGCTGTATCCGGGCACCGACATATGCAGGCTGATACCCGATATGGATCCGCGCTTCCCCAATAAGGCCCAGTCCATAGAGTATAACGGCCAGCACTTCCAGCTCATGAGCATGCCGGTACAGCGCATACGCACAGAGACCCGGCTCACCTTCCAGTACTGGCTGGACAGGACCGAGGCACTGCATTATTCCCGACTTTACGAGGAGCAGATGCCCACGGTGGGGCTGATACAGGTTGACAATTACGACGACCTGATGACCGACAGGCAGTTTCACCGCAACAGCGTGCTCTCGGAGGTGGAGCGCAGGGTAAGCGACTTTGTTACCGCCATGGAGGGCGTATACAGAAGGTACGACAACAGCAAGTTCTTCTTCGTGTTCGAGGCAAAGCGCATAGCGGAGCTTGAACAGCAGCGCTTTACCCTTCTCGACGAGGTGCGCGAGATAGATACGGGAACCGGCCAGCCGGTAACGCTCTCTATTTCCATAGGCGTGGCGGACAGGATAGCCGCCTCGGACGAGGCGGCCCGAAACGGCATGCAGCTGGTGCTGGGCAGGGGAGGCGATCAGGCGGTGGTCAAGCGGGGTGCAAACTACGCCTTCTACGGCGGCAAGCGCCAGGTAACCACAAAGAACTCCAGAGTAAAGGCGCGGCTTTTCGCCGAGGCGCTGCATCAGCTGATGGACACCGCGGATGCGGTTTTCATAATGGGCCACAGTCTGCCGGATATGGACTGCGTAGGGGCGGGCCTCGGCATAATGCGCTGCGCCAAGAGTATAAGCTGCCCTGCGTATTTCGTGCTGGATGAATCCAACGCCAGCATTGATGGGGCGATAGAGGCAATGAAGGAAAACAAGGCCTACAGGGATACTATAAAGACGCCGGAGCAGGCCGCCCAGATGATGCGCTCCTCCTCGCTATTGATAATCGTGGACACTCAGCGCAAAAGCTCGCTGCTCAGCGCCGAGCTGCTGGAAAAGGCGGGCAAGGCGGTGGTCATAGACCATCACAGGCGGGCTGTGGACTCCATACAGAACCCTACCCTCAACTATCTTGAGGCGGGATCCTCCTCGGCCTGCGAGATGGTGACAGAGGTGATACAGTACTTTGACGACGGCCTCAAGCCCACCACCTTCGAGTGCGGGGCGCTGCTTGCGGGCATCACTATGGATACAAAGCATTTTTCCTTCAATACCGGAGCGCGCACCTTTGAGGCGGCAAGCTATTTAAGGCGCAACGGCGCGGACAACACCACCGTGAAGATGATGTTCCAGGACGATATGCAGACCTACCGCAACAGGGCCAAGGTAGTGGAAAACGCCATAATAATGGAGCAGGGGATAGCCATATCCGCATGCCCCCCAGGCATGGAAGCCACCAACCTGATAGCCGCACAGGCGGCGGACGAGCTGGTGAACATAAAGGGTATTCAGGCTTCCTTCGTGCTTGCGGAGCGGGGCCAGGTGATATACATAAGCGGCAGAAGCCTCGGGGACATCAGCGTCCAGCTTATACTTGAAAAGCTGGGGGGCGGCGGGCATCAGTCCATTGCCGGCGCGCAGCTGAAGGACGTGACTATGGACGAGGCCATAAGCAGGCTTACGGAAAGTATAAACAGCTATTTAAAGGAGGCACACGAGCAATGAAAGTTTTACTGACACAGGACGTTAAGGGCAAGGGAAAGGCCGGCGACATCATCAATGCAAACGACGGCTACGCAAGGAACTTCCTTATCCCCCGGGGCCTCGCAGTTGCGGCAGACGCAAACAACATTCACGCCGCTAACCTTAAAAAGCAGGCCGACGTACACCGCAGGGAGGTGGCGAGGCAGAACGCCAGGGCCTTGGCAGACGAGATGAAGGGCCTCACCGTAAAGGTATACGCCAAGGCGGGAAGCGGCAAGCTGTTCGGCTCAATAGGCGCGGCCGAGATAGCCGAGGCGCTCAAGGAGCAGTACGGCATAGACGTGGATAAAAAGCGCATAAAGCTGGAGGAGCCCATAAAGTCCCTGGGCATAACCGATATAACCGCCCACCTTTACGAGCAGACCGATACCAAGTTCAAGGTAGAGGTGCTGCCTCTGGAGGCAAGTAAGAATTAACGGCATAAAGGCGCAATAAAAAGAGCAAGAGGTTAAGATATGGAAGAACCCCGCGTACCCAACACGCCGCCCCACAGCCTTGAGGCGGAAAAATCTATACTGGGCAGCATGCTGCTGTCCCATACAGCCGTGGAGCAGGCAATGGAGACGCTCAGCGCTTCCGACTTTTACCTTGCACGGCATCAGGATATATTCCAGGCGATAAAGGGCATATACGACAGGGGAGAGGCCATAGACAGCGTCACGGTCATAGACGCGCTGGACCGCATGGGCAAGCTTGCTTCTGTGGGGGGCGTGATGTACATCACCGAGCTTTCGCTGTACGTACCCAGCGCGGCAAACGCTGCCCACTACATAAGAATCGTGGAGGAGCGCAGCGTGATGCGGCAGCTCATAGAGGCCAGCACCGCCATAGCCTCAGACGCTTTCTCGGGGGAAAAGAGTCTTGAGCAGATGCTGGACGACGCGGAGCGGGCAATATTCAACATATCCATGAAGAAGACCTCCGATACGCTGGTGCATATCAGCGAGACGGTGCTCAGCTGCTACAACCGGGTCGGGGAACTGATGAAGCTCAACGGCGCCCTAACCGGGGTTACCACAGGCTTTGCGGATCTGGACAAGCTCACCTCCGGCATGCAACCCAGCGATCTCATCATAATCGCCGGCCGCCCCTCCATGGGCAAGACCGCTTTTGCCCTTAACCTTGCCCAGAACGCGGCTGTAAAGGGCAAGAAAACCGTATGCATATTCAGCCTGGAGATGAGCCGCGAGCAGCTGGTGCAGCGTATGCTCTGCTCCGATTCCGGCGTAAACATGCAGTCTGTCCGCACCGGCACCATAACCGATGCGGAGCTGATACGCATAGCGTCCTCCCTTGATCCCCTCTCCAAGGCGAGCATATACATAGACGATTCCGCCGGGTGCAGCGTGGCCGAGATACGCAGCAAGTGCCGCAGGCTGCAATCCCGGGTTGGGCTGGACATGGTGGTCATTGACTATTTGCAGCTTATGCAGACCTCTGGCAAGTACGATAACCGCGTATTGGAAATATCCGAGACTACGCGGAAGCTGAAGATACTCGCCCGGGAGCTGAACGTTCCAATAATTCTCCTGAGTCAGCTTTCCCGCGGCCCTGAACAGCGCACGGATCACCGGCCAGTAATGGCGGATCTTCGCGAATCCGGCGCTATCGAGCAGGACGCGGATGTGATAATGCTGCTGTACCGGCCTGCCGTGTATGACGCGGAGGCGGACAACACCACCGAGGTAATAGTCGCCAAGCACCGCAACGGCCCTACCGCCACGGTAAAGCTGGCCTGGATAGACAGCAGCGCCAAGTTCGCGGATCTTGACACCACAGGCCGGGACGAGGGGTTTTAGGGATTATTATTTTCCTCTTCTTTTCTCTTTCTTTTCGGGAAAAGGAAGATAAAAGAAGCAAAAGAGAAAGAAAAGCCAACAGGAAATAAACAGGATAAAAAGACAGGGTGCAAATATAAAAAGGAGCGGAAAGAACCGTTCCTTTATTGTTTTGATTGTTGTAAGCTTTTCTCTTTCTTTTTGCTGCTTTTTCTGTTCTCTTTTCCTGGAAAAGAGAAAGAAAAAGCAGAGATAACGCCTATTTATGCCCGTGCTTGTACAGCTGCCGGTTGTCCAGCGCCCACTGGCGCTCGGTAAATTCGCCGTCGCTGACAGCGGCGAGGGCGTCGAACATCTCGAACATGCGGGAATCCAGCACGTCTATCTGGCTGACTATCTCGGCCTCGGGGAACATGGGCGGCTTTGGGCTGCCGTATTCCGGCACGCTGTGGTGGGAGAGGAGAATATGCTGCACCAGCTCCTTGGTAGAGTTATCTATCATGAGCTCGGCCGCCGCCCGCTCAACTATGGCCACTCCCATGTTTATATGGCCGAGCAGCTGGCCGGGGGTGCTGTAGCCTGTTGCAAGGCCCAGGCCGCCTACCGTGAGCTCCGGCACCTTGGCGACGTCGTGGAGTATTATGCCCGCATAGACCAGCTCGCAGCTAAGGGCCGGGTAAAGCTTTTTGTATACGGCGCAGACAGCCTCGGCAGCCCTGAGCATGGTATGGGTATGGTAGAGCAGGCCGCCCCGCATGGCGTGATGAAGCTTGAGCGCCGCGGGATAGCGCAGCAGCTCCTCCCGGTTTTCCCTGAGTATATACTGGGTGAGCATGCGCAGGTCGTTGTCCGTAAAGCTCTCCGTAACCTTTATTATCCCGTCGTACATCTCCTGGGGGGGCAGCGGTGCGCAGGGCACCAGACTGGACATATCCACATTGTCGGAATCCCTGGCGGCGCGTATGCGGTCTATCTTCAGCTGCTCCGAGTCCTTCCATATGTTTACCGTAGCCCGGACCTTGATTATGCTGTCCGGTTCGTATACGCCGTGCTGCTCTATGCTGTAATCCCAGAGCTTGGCGGATATTTCGCCGCCGGCATCAGCCAGTATCATGTCCAGATAGTCGCTGCCCTTTACGTTGCTCTTTATAGCTACGGACTTGACTACGCAAAAGCCCTCCACCTGATTATTGGCGGGATTCACTATGTTGTTAAGCAGGTTCATGCGTCCCATGGCTCTATCCTCCTTATATAAACTCAAAATCTTATAAAGTTACCATCAGTTGACAAGGACACACAAGGTTTTAGGAGCCAAACAGCACGGCATA
>ENA-OUQF01000923-OUQF01000923.1-human-gut-metagenome-genome-assembly--contig:-NODE-923-length-19773-cov-6.067857_pt1 | contig 19773 bp, 13 predicted proteins | sample MGYA00237947_ERZ548826 | MGnify/ENA primary metagenome ERZ548826 (study PRJEB26490, sample SAMN05194701) | human gut metagenome | biome: terrestrial biome; feature: human-associated habitat; material... | reverse complement strand
CTTGATTTTCGATATTCATACTTTCGGTATTTTGATTTTCATACCGCTTTTCTTTCGGATTATGTATAAAGTTTTTCACATAAATTATGTTCGGTCTGCCAAGCCCTTGTCGTTTGCGTTCGATAAGTCCGATTCCGTTTTCAAGCTCGTCAAGCAGCTTTAATGCCTTTTGCCTTGCACAACCGAAATCGCTCAAAATATCATCAATGGTGTAGATAATATATACACGATTTTCCTCGTCAAACCAACAGTTTTTAACCGATAAACTCATCCGGTCGAGCATAAAACTGTATAAGACCTTTGCTTCAACAGAAATACCGGAAAGCGTTTCATCGGTAAATAAGATTTTAGGAATACGGTAAAACGAAAACTGCTCCGCTTGACTTCCGTAAAAGTACTCAAATTGTGTTGACATAAATTATACCTCCTTTCACTTTTATAAGCATAAAAAAAGGCGGCAATTTGCCGCCTAGAATATGTAAAATCATACTGCAATACGGTATTCAATTTCAAAATCTTGATATTTCTTTTCAGATTTAATTTCCATCTTCATTTTGTATGTTAAATGCTCTGTTTTGATATCGGCTCGGATCATATGGATCGACGGTGCCGACGCACGCAGGCGAACGCCGTAGCCTCCCGGTTGTTTTACGATCTCGGGCTCTTCAAGCTTCAATTCGTCGATCGACGGCGTGACGATGCCGTATCCCGTTTCGTTCACCTGCCGAAGCGCGTCGGAAATTTTATCGTATTCGCGCTTTACTCCCGCAAGCTCGCTCATGATCTCGACCAGCGTATCTTTTCCGTCGATCTCAAAGCCCGTTTCCTCGCCCAGAACCGAATAGAACTGCTCCTCGGGAACGCTGACGTCCAGCGTCATTTTCCCGATCGAAAGATCGGTCCCGCCGATCCCGACGGTAAAGCCGAAGTCGTTTTCGATGGGTTCGGAAAAAGCTTCTTTTGCCTGTCCCACCGTGGCGACATTTTCGGTGCGCGAAATGATCTCATCGTAAACCGACCGTTTTAACGGATGGGTATCGTCCAGCTTTTCCACCCATGCGGGAAGCGTCACTTCGATCTCCTTGACGGGAAATTCCAAAAGAACAAGGCTTAAAATATTGCGGATATCGTCGGCGTTCAGCTCGAGACAATTGACGAGCGCCACGTGAACGCCGTAAGTATCCTCCATCTCCAGTGCAAGCTTCACCGCTTCATCGGAATTGGGGGCGGCGGAATTGAGAATGATGACAAACGGCTTTTTGATCGCCTTCAATTCGTTTACGACGCGTCTTTCCGCCTCGACATAATTTTCGCGCGGGATATCGCCGACCGTTCCGTCGGTCGTGACAAGACAGCCGATGGTCGAATGCTCGTTGATGACCTTTTGCGTTCCGATCTCCGCCGCGCGGTCAAAGGGAATTTCTTCGTCCGACCACGGCGTCATGACCATGCGCGGCTTGCCGTCCTCGGTGTGACCGATCGCGCCGGGAACGATATATCCCACGCAGTCGATCATTTTCACCTTCATCGACATACTGCCGTCGGGTGAAATTTCGACCGCTTCGTCGGGGACGAATTTCGGCTCGGTCGTCATGACCGTTTTTCCCTGCGCCGACTGCGGCATTTCGTCCTTTGCCCGTTCGCGCGAATGTTCGCTTTCCATATTCGGAAGCACCAACGTCTCCATGAATTTTTTGATAAAGGTCGATTTTCCCGTGCGCACGGGACCCACAACGCCGATGTATACGTCTCCGTTTGTACGCTCGGCGATATCCTTATAAATGCTGTAATCCGCCATACGAAAGCTCCTTTGTCTTGATAAAATTTGCCCTTTTTGTTTGGTACAGTCTATGGCGAAATCGGCGTCTTTATGACAGCGGCAAAGGAGTTTGCGTTTTTTGCGGTTGTATTTGACATTTCGGCGGGTTTGTGGTATGATAATAGAGAATGTAATTCCTGCCGTTTTTTCGGCGCAGTCTTTGTAAAATCCGCGGTGCGGAATACCCCCGGGGAGGGATTTTTTTCATGCGGGACACCACCAATAGCTTTCGCAAGGGAATTTTCGACGGATTGCCTATCTGTCTCGGCTATCTTGCCGTATCCTTTGCCTTCGGAATTTCGGCGGTCGGAAACGGACTTTCGGTTTTTGAAGCCGTAATCATTTCCATGACCAACGTAACCTCTGCGGGACAGCTTGCCGCCGTGCCCATTATTGCGGGCGGCGGAAGTCTTTATGAACTTGCCGTGTCGCAGCTCATCATCAATCTGCGCTATGCGCTCATGTCGGTCTCTCTTTCACAAAAGCTGGGCACGTCGGTGCGCATGTCCGATCGTTTTCTCATTGCCTTTATGAACACCGACGAGATCTTCGCCGTCGCCTCGGCTCAACCCGGAACGGTCGGGCGGCGTTATCTTTATGCTTTACAGCTTACGCCGTACCTCGGCTGGAGCATCGGAACGCTTCTCGGCGCGGTCGCGGGCAACATTCTTCCCGCCGTCGTCAGCGCCGCTTTGGGACTTGCCATCTACGGCATGTTCATCGCCATCGTCATCCCCGAAGCAAAACGCCGCCGTTCGGTCGCGTTCTGCGCTCTTTTTGCCGCGGTGCTCTCGTGCGCGTTTCGCTGTATTCCCGTTCTCTCGCATGTCCAAAACGGCTTTGTCGTCATTATCTGCGCCGTTGCGGCGAGCGCGCTTTTTGCGTGGATCGCACCCGTAGAAACGCAGGACGATCCGTCGGGATCGGAACAATCGGGACAATCGGAAAAGGAGGCGTGAGAAAATGACATTCGGACTGTATCTTCTCACCATGGCGGGCGTGACGTATCTTGTGCGCATGCTTCCGATGGTGCTGATCAAGAAGAAAATCGAAAACCGTTTTCTTCTTTCGCTTCTTTATTACATCCCCTACGCCGTGCTGACCGTTATGACCGTTCCCGCTATTTTATACTCGACCTCTTCCGTGCTTTCGGCGGTCGTCGGAACGGCGACGGCGCTCGTCCTTGCCTTTTTTAACAAAGGGCTTCTGACCGTTGCGGGCTTTTCATGTGCCGCGGTATTGATCACCGAGCTTATTTTGCAATTTGCGTTTTAATATTTTAAATTGAATTGAATTGAAAGGAAACAAAATCAATGGGATTTTTCGGAAAAAGCAAGAAGGACTCCTCCGCCTTCATTCAGTCTCGTGAGGAAAACGAAAAAGAGACCGTAAACGAAAACGAAAACATCGTCTATCGCGACGGCGTTTTCGAAGTATACGAGGACAAAAACGACGGTAAAAAATACGGACGGATCTTAAAATATCACGGCTCGATCAAGATTTTTGAGATTCCGGACGAAGAATTCGCTCTTTGGAGCGACGCAAGCGAAAATTTCTCGAAATACCGCATCACCTATGAACGCGACGAGGGCTTTTTCATTGAAAAAGCGCACATCGAGCTTGCCACCACCCCGACGCGCGGCGTCGACGGAAAAGAAAAAGCGGTAAAGCACGAGGCTTCCGAAGCCGCCGTACAGCCCGCCGAAGAGATTTCGGATGAGGAAAAGGCATATCGCCAGAGCCTGATCGAATTTTACAATACCGCGGTAAAATCCGCCGACTACGGCGAGAGCATGATGAAAAACGCAACGCTGGATCAGTGCTTCTCCAGCTCCGCCCTTGCCGACCGCAAGATCATCGAGCAGATCAACCGTCAGAAAAAAGAATTCAAAGAAAAAGGCATGACCGGCACACCGAACGCGCCCCTCAACATCGAGCTTCCCATCTCGCTCGGCAAGGTCTCGGAATTTGCAAAGCGTGCTCTGTACGCGCATGTTCTGACAAGCGACGACATTTACGTTTTGTATTCGGAATTCACCAAGCGCCCGCACTGCGCGGGCGGAAACGCGCTCATCGCCCTGACCGAAGAGACGGCAAACGCCGCCATGAAGGAGCTGACCGACAAAAATCAGAAGGTCTATATCAAGACCGTGCCGCATGACGAAATCGGGAAGGAACTCGGCGAGATCATGCAGAACGGCTTTGCGGGCATGCGTTTCATGCACAAGTACGGCATGGCGACCGTGATTCAGGTCAACGCCGCCGAGCTTCAAAAGAAAATTCAATTTCCCGAAAATATCGCGCTCCGCCGCTTCATGGACAATTTTTTCCAGGATCTGCGCAACGGCGTTCCGGCGGAAAAACTGCGCGGCGCCGAGCTTTCGATGTACGACGCGCTCTTTAAGGCGACACTTCTTCAGCCCTGCGTCAAGGGAAAAGACCCGACGGGCAAGGACACGCTGACCGTCTCGATCATCAAAGACGGAAAAGGCTCTTGTCTTCTCGATCTGTATACCACGGTCGAGGGATTGGAAAAATCGCCGTCGTATATCAACTTTGCACAGAAAAATCCCGACGCGGTCGGCTACAAACGCTGGAAGATCGACGAGATCCTCGCCGAGATCGATTCGAGCGCGTCTCCCGCAAACGGTTTTATTATCGATAAAGACAACATCCCCGCTCCCTTTGTCGACAAGACGCTGGAAAAGGTCAAGCACATGAAGGACATTTGGGAAAAGAACGGGAAAAGCTTTATAAAGAAAGAAGAAAAATAAGAAAAAACCGCACTTTTTCCGATCTTATCTTTCTCCGAGGAGCATTATGGCAGATATTTTCGACCTGTTTAAAAAAATCGAGACGCCGAAGAACACCGAGCCGATTTCGTATCTTGTGGTCGGTCTCGGCAATCCCGACGAAAAGTATAAATACACGCGGCACAACGCGGGCTTTTTGTCTCTTTCGTATCTTGCACAGAAAGAGGGCTTCTCGCTCACCCGCTCGAAATTCCGCTCTCTTTGCGGCGACGCGACCTTCGGCGGGAAGCGCTGTCTGTTTCTTTTGCCGCAGACCTATATGAACAATTCGGGCGAAGCCGTGCGCGACGCGGCGGATTTTTATAAAATTCCGCCCGAGAACATTCTCGTGCTGTTCGACGACATTTCGCTCGACGTCGGAAAAATGCGCATTCGCCGCAAGGGCTCGGACGGCGGACACAACGGGATCAAATCGATTCTGTATCATCTCGGCTCGGACGCTTTTCCGCGCATCAAAATCGGCGTGGGTCAAAAGCCGCACCCCGAGATGGATCTTGCCGACTGGGTGCTCAGCACCTTCAGCGAGACCGAGCAAAAAACGCTGTTCTCGCTGTTTGACAACGTACACGACGCGGCAAAGCTCATCGTCGAAGGAAAGATTGACGAAGCGATGAACCGTTTCAGTAAATAATTTTTTTCATTTTAATTTGTTCGGTCGGACGGAGGCTCAACATGTTTGAAAACGCACTGATCCAGAATCCCGACGCAAAAAAATACGCCGAGGAAACCCGTGCCTATCAGGGCTGTCCGACCGTTGCGGCGACGGCGGGCGGACAGCTTTATGCCGGATGGTATGCGGGCGGAATTTTCGAACCCGACGTCGAAAACTACAACCTTCTCGTCAAAAGCGACGACGGCGGCGAAACGTGGTCGGATCCGCTTCTTGTCATCGAAGCCGACCGCGAACATTTTGCCCGTGCGATCGATATTCAGCTCTTTGTCGATCGGCAAAACACGCTGTATGTATTTTTCACGCAGGAGGACTATCGTCCCGATACGCCGCCGATGTACTATGATATCACGGCCGAGGAGCTTCACTCGTATTTTACGATCAATCCGCATTTCGGTCTTTGGGTCAGCGTTTGTACCAATCCCGACGATGCCCGTCCCGATTTTTCGTCGCCCGTGCGCCTTTGCGACGGATTTTTGCGGGCAAAGCCGATCGAGACGAGCGACGGTCGAATTCTCGTTCCCGCTTACAACTGGTCGGACGAAGAAAATTATGTCTACATGGAAACGCGCGACGGCTTTAAGACGATGAAAAAATGCCTTGCCTGCAAAAAGGCGCAGAACCGTGTGTTTGACGAAACGGTTTTGTGCGAGACCGAGCCTTCGAAGCTTCTTCTTCTCGCGCGAACCAATCTCGGCTATTATGCCAAAAGCGTCTCAGCCGACGGCGGAAAAAGCTGGTCGCCCGAGACGGAATTTGAAAAAGCTCCCTCGTCGCGCCTTTATTTTTCGCGGCTGGAGAACGGCGATTATCTGTACGTCCGCAATGCCGACGACCGTGAGCGGATCGGAATGAAGGCGATCTTGCTCGACCGACGTTTCGAAAAGAAGGGCGAGCTTATGCTCGATTCCCGACGCGATGTTTCGTATCCCGACGCGACGGTGCGTGACGGATATTTCTATATCGTCCATGACTGCGAGCGCGACAACCGCTGTCGCGGCGACCGTGAAAAAGGCTTGTCCGAGGCGGCGAAGGAAATTTTGATCTCCAAAATTTCGCTTGCCGACCTCACCGAAGGACGCCTTCATGAAGGCTCGTATGTTTCGCGCATATTGAGCAAAGGCAAGGACAACACCTTTACCGTATTCAAAAAGGAAAAAGACTGAGATGCACATTCCTTCTTCTCCCACCGCCGCTTTGTCGGTGCTTCCCTTTGAGGAGGCTCTGCACGACGCGCTGTGCGAACAAAGCGAGTACAACGTAAAAAAATGGCTCTATGTTCCGCCCTTTTACGGCGAATACCGTTACATACTCGGAACGCGCGGGGAAAATCCGTTTATCTGTATCGGGATTAACCCCTCCACCGCCGCGCCCGACAATTTGGACAACACCTTAAAATCGGTTTCGCGCGTCGCGGCGTTCAACGGCTTTGACAGCTTTATCATGTTCAATGTCTATGCCCAGCGGGCAACCGACCCCGACGACATGGAAAAAAGCATGAATCCCCTCCTGCACGCCGAAAATTTAAAAGCGTTCCGCTACATCCTTTCGCATTGCAAAAAAACGCCGTCGGTTTGGGCGGCGTGGGGCGCGATCATCGAAAAGCGCGATTATCTTCCGCTTTTGATCCGCGATTTTGCCGCGATCGGTAAAGAATACGGCGCCGCTTGGTACTCCTGCGGCAGAATCTCCAAAAAGGGACACCCGCATCATCCTTTATATCTTCCGACCGAATCGCGCGCCGAAGTCTTTGATATCGACGGGTATCTTGCAAATCAGACGGCGTACCGCCGATAAGAAACAATGCTTCGGGATTCCGTGCGGATTTTGCGGACCTTTCCTTTACCAACCGGGAGGGGGCGGCGTTGCCGCTGTTTCGGTCATCGTCCTTGAAATTTTTGTCCCGTGCGGTTCGTTTCGCCCCTTGCTGTTCCCTTTGTTATAGTATGTTCCCGCCGTCGGGTAAGTCACTCGTTTTTTGCCCTGCCGCGCGGTCATAATATTCTGTTTATTTCCGAAATCAGAGAAAAGAGAGAAAAAACATGCTGAAATTATCCCCTTCCGTGCTTGCCGCCGATTTTTCCGATCTGCGCAGCGAAATTCAAAAAGTCGAATCCGCCGAATGCGACATGCTGCATCTCGACGTTATGGACGGTATGTTCGTGCCGAACATTTCCTTTGGCATGCCGGTCATTGCCGCACTGCGTCCCCATTCGAAATTGCTTTTTGACGTCCATCTGATGATCGAAGATCCGATCCGCTATATCAAGGATTTTGTAAAAGCGGGCGCGGACAGCATTACATTCCATTACGAAAGCTGCAACGATCAGAAAGCCGTCATCGAGGAAATTCGCAAATACGGCGTTCGCGTCGGCATATCGATCAAGCCCCAGACCCCCGCTTTTGTGCTCGAGCCGCTTTTGCCGTCCGTCGACATGGTGCTCGTCATGACCGTCGAGCCGGGCTTCGGCGGGCAAAAGCTGATTCCCGATACGCTTTCGACCGTGCGTCAGGTAAAGGATATGTCGGCCTTTATGAAAGCGCCGATCGATATTCAGGTCGACGGAGGCATCACCCCCGAAAACGCGCACCTTGCCGTCGAAGCGGGAGCAAACGTACTGGTTGCGGGTTCGGCGATCTTCCGTGCCGAGGATGTAAAGGAAGCGGTTCGCCGCTTTAAGGAGCTTGCATAATGCGCGAAAACAAGAAAGGATCTTACATGACACAACAAAAAAGAGCCGTCGTCGGTCAGTCGGGCGGTCCGACCAGCGCGATCAACGCGACGCTTGCGGGCGTTATTTCCGGCTGTCTTTCCGAGGGCTTTACCGAAATTTACGGCATGAAAAACGGCGTGGAGGGCTTTTTGAATGAACAGCTTATCGATCTGAAAGCATATTTTTCTTCGCCCGACGATGCCGCGCTCACCCTTCTTGCCCACACTCCCTCCGCCGCGCTCGGTTCTTGCCGCAAAAAGATCCGCGACGAAGAGACCATCGAAAAAATGTATGCGCTCTTCGAGAAATATGAGATCGATTGCTTCTTTTATATCGGCGGAAACGACAGCATGGACGCAGTGCGCCGCCTGTCGGAATATGCGTCCGCCCATCCCGAAAAGAGAAAAGTTTGCTTTGTCGGCGTTCCGAAGACCATCGACAATGACCTCGTTCTGACCGATCATACCCCGGGATTCGGTTCGGCGGCAAAATATATCGCTGCCTCCATGCAGGAGATTCTGCGTGACTGCGCCGTATACCGCACCCGCGCCGTCACCATCGTGGAGATTATGGGACGCGACGCCGGCTGGCTTGCCGCGTCGGCAGCTCTTTCAAACGCTCTTACGGGCGTCGGCCCCGCACTTATTTATCTTCCCGAATGCGCCTTTTCAAGCGAGCGCTTTCTTACCGATCTGAATCGGCTTTTCGAAACGGGAGATGTACCGTATATCGTCGTTGCGGTCTCGGAAGGACTGCGAGACGAAAACGGGGAATACGTCGGCTCTTCGGCTATGAGCGGGGCGGTGGACAGCTTCGGACACAAATATCTTTCGGGAACGGGCAAATATCTTGAAAATCTTGTCCGGGAAAAGATCGGATGTAAAGTCCGCTCGGTCGAAGTCAACATTTTGCAGCGCTGTGCGGCGCACCTTGCGTCGCAGACCGACCTTTCGGAATCGCTCGCCGTCGGAAAAGCCGCCGCGCATTTCGGCGCGGAGGGACAAAGCGGCGTGATGGCGGCTTTTGTCCGTGAGGAAAACGAAGGTCAATATTCGGTCCGCATCGAAGCGGTGCCGGTCGGAGATGTTGCGAACGCCGTCAAAAAAGTGCCGCGCGAATTTATCAACGCGGAGGGCAACGGCGTGACAAAAGCCTGCATCGACTATCTGGCTCCCCTCATTCGGGGCGAGGTTCCCGTCGAATACAAAGACGGTCTTCCGATCCACTTTTCTTTTTGATTTAAAAAGCACAAGCGCCGCCCATCGAAAACGGGCGGTGCTTTTTTCATGCAGCGCGGAAAAAAACGAATTTTTACTCGTGCCGTTTTTTCGTTTCCCGCGAAGAAAACTTCTTTTTTCACGTTCTTCGCCAAAAGAAGCAGAAAGTGCCTTTTTTGCGACGGCGGTTTTTTCGGGACTTTCACCGAAAAACGCGTTATACTGATAATCGAAAAGGCTCGAAAAGAAAAAAGCGAAAGAATAAAAAAATATCGAAAACGAAAGGACGGATAAATCATGTCATTTCTCTTCGGCACGGGAACAGGCGATAAACAAATGAAAACGCTTTCGATCGACCGCATTTTGCCAAACCCCGCACAGCCGCGGCGCCATTTCGAGGAGAGTGCGATCAAGGCGCTGGCGGACAGCATTTCACAGTACGGCGTGATCCAGCCGATCAGCGTTCGGCAATGCGGCGGGCGATACGAGCTGATCGCCGGGGAACGCAGATTGCGGGCGGCAAAGCTTGCGGGACTGCGGGAGATTCCCTGTCTCGTTCTCCGCACAGGGGATCGGCAATCGGCGGAGATCGCCATGATCGAAAATACGCTTCGCTGTGATCTCGACTTATTTGAAGAAGCGGAGGCAATCGAAAAACTGCTGTCCGCGGGCGGCTGTACACAAGCGGCACTTGCGGCGCGCCTTTCGATGTCTCAGTCGGCACTCGCCAACAAATTGCGCATTTTGCGTTTTGATCCCACTCAGCGCGAATGGATACGAAAATACAAGCTCACCGAGCGCCATGCCCGCGCCGTTTTGCGTCTGCCGCCCGAAAAGCGAACCGACATGATTCATCTGATCGGAAAAGAGCAATTGAGCGTGTCGGCAACCGAACTGAAAGTGGACAGCGTTCTATGCGAGAAGCTGGTCTGCGAGGAATTGGACAAGACAAAAGCGTCGAGCGGAAAAAGCGGCGCGAACAAGACGGCGGAACGTGAAAAAAACGCGGCGACCGAAGAAAAGGCCGTTCCCTGCTTTCCGATCCGCACCTTTGTCATGAAGGATCTGACCCTTTTTTACAACAGCCTCGAGCGCTCGCTCACGCTTTTGAATCATGCGGGGTATAAAGCGGATATGAAGCGAGAAGAGCAAAACGGCGAAGTGCGGCTGTCGATCGTGGTCAAGGAGGCGCGGGCATAAGTCGGCATCGGCAACTTTTTTTTGCAACGGCAAGCTATCGGATATCCACGCAAATCCGTAATACGGAGAACCCGTTTGATCAAAATCATCACCACTGTTCACGCTGCGGTGCTGCTGACAAAACGGTCGGATAAGAGTCCTTTAAAAAGCGTTTGAATAGGAAAAACGGGGCATCCGTCCTTTCGGACGGATGCCCCGTGCATTTTTATAACGCAAATTTCGTGTTTAATTTACGGATTCACCGTCGTCGAATACGGTTCGGCGATCGGCTTTGCCTTTTGAAGATTTTCCCACAAAAGCGCTCTTACCGCTGTTTCTTTCGCAAGGTTCACTCCGATTGAAGAGAGAGCCAACGCGCTGTCGTCCCGAATCGTCGCCACATAGAACGCGCCGTCGATCGAAAGGACAAGCGTCGCTCCGTCCGCATATCCGCACGCCGCGAGATTGTGCGCGGTCACGGTGCTTGCGTTTATCTCGACCCAAGCGGCGGGCGTGTTGGAATATTCGTTCCGATTACGGTAAACGGCACACTTCACATCCGTATCTCCCGTATAATAAAGCTGCGGTGCATTGTCGATTCCGATTTCCTCGTACCATACTTGCGTTCCGTCGGTAACGCCGCCGTTCAAAAGATAGCAGACCTCGCCCGATTGGAAGGCAGAAACGGTTTTGCTCGTGCCGTCATTCCAAAACTTCTCGGTATTTTCCGCATAATAGAAGCAATTTTTCGAGCTGTATCCGATACCCGAAACGGCACCGCGGCTATAGGATGCGCCGGAATATGTCGCGCCGTAAGCATAGCCGTCGGTGACCGTGCCGACATTGTATCCGACAAGACCGCCGATCGCGCTTCCATCCGCCTCCGTACCGTTAAGCGAAGCCCCAAGGGAATAGCTGTTTGCGATGACGGCATCGTCCGAAAAGCCGACCAGCCCGCCGCCGTAAAACGCCGCGTTTACCCGGGTGTTGTGTGTACCGCAGTTTTCCATTCTGCCCGTGGACAGGCGTCCGACCAAACCACCGACGTAGCGGCTTCCGTTAACCGAACAACCCCATGCCCTAACCTCGGACAGGACAGTGTTGGATTTGTTCAGTCCCGTTGCATAGCCGACCGCAGTGCCCGCACATTCGCTTCCGCTTACCGCGGCACCGATAATGGTAAGCGATTTTATTTGCGCGTCATAGGTTTCGCCGAACAGTCCCGCCGTTTCTCCTTCGGTGATCTTCAGATTGTAAAGGATATTCTTATTTCCGTCAAAAACACCCGAGAAGCGCTCCGCAGCGTTTCCGATCGGAAGAAAAGGATGTTCACCGAGCGTGCTCATATCGATGCTTCTCGTGTCGGACTCCATTTTGGCATACGTCTTCTTCCCGTCGGGAACAAGACCGCTTTTCAGCGTATGATTGTAATACTGACTGAGCCACAGAAGATTTCCCGCATTTACGATCTTATACGGTGATTCTTCGGTTCCCTCTCCCGCGGGAACTTCTCCGTCGCCGCAGACCGTGCAGACGCCCGACTCATAGCTGTGCGTTCCGAGTGCGGGAACAATATTGGTCTTTTCGAAAACAAGACCGCATTCCTCGCACACAACGGCATCGTACCCTTCGGTCGAACAGCTTGCCTCCATGTGAACCGTTTTCTTGTTCGTATGGGCGCAATAAGTGTTCGTATAATCGTCACCGTAGGGATATACGGTTTTGTGAGACGAGTCGGGAAGCGGATATGCATCCTCGCCCAATGTCTGATACCAATGAATATCATTTTCGTCGGCGTTCAATTTATACGCGACCTTGCCCGAAGCAAGCTCTTCTTCGGTATAACTGCCTGCGCTCAGCGTAAATTCATACGGGCTGCTTCCGCCGCCCAGCGCGTTGCGTTCACCACGTTTGAAGGCGCAGTTCAGCACGGAAAACTTTGTATAATAATATTTTCCGAGAATGTTTCCGACAAGCTCGCTGCCCGAAAGCGCACCGACCGAAAGACAATTTTGTATTGTGACGTTATATTCGGTTCTTCCGACAATGCCGCCGGCTATGCCCGCTTTGGCATAGACAGATCCGCTGTTCAGACAGTTTTCAACCGTCACGTGATGGTCGCCCGGCTGACCCAGAATACCGCCCGCACCCTCGACCGATGCCGACACGGAGGATGCATTTATACTGTCATAAATCGAGCTTCCGACCGCACGCGCACAAATGCCCGCACAGGCATACGTGCCCGCAAGATAAGAATCGTAAACGCGGCAGTTTCGGATGGTCGTTCCGTTCTGCGCCTCGGCGCAAAAAGCGGCGACGTACTGCGTTCCGCAGATATAGGCGTCCGAGAGGGTAAGATTCTGCACCGTTGCACCGTCCGCCTTGGAAACAAGCGCTCGATACTGCGAGGCTGCGGTATTTTGATCGAGATCGGCTTGCGAATAGATATAAAGACCGTAAATCGTGTATCCGTCTCCGTCAAAGCTTCCCGAGAAAGCGTTGTCACCCGAGCCGAGGGGAGTAAAAGCGGAAAAGCTGTCCTTGTTTTCCTCACGAAGCGCGCCGTTTTCGTCCAAAACGCCTGTGTTATACACGATATTGTTCACAAGCTTTGCCTTTGCCGAAGGCTCGGTGCTGTTTACGATGCGTGAGAAATTATCGAGCTGTGCGGGATAGCGGATAAGATAGGTTCCGTCCTCCTCGCGCTGCATTTCGACATCGCCGCAATAAATGCATGCGCCGTTTACATACTCATGGTCGATCGGATCGGTCTCCTCGCTCTTGAGCGAATAACCGCAAAGCTCACAGGCATATTCGGTGTAACCGCCGTGCGTACAGGTCGCCTCGACGGTCTTGCCCTCGAGCGTCTTATGATCGACCGTGCAGGCATAAACATTGTAAAGAAAAGCTTTGTTGTTATTATTGTCGCCGCTGCGCGAGAACTGTACCTTTACGGTATGACTTCCGGCAGAAAGCGCTTCGTCCAGCGAACCTTTTTCACAGTCGTTCTGGTCGACCGAACCGCTGCGCGAAAGCTCCAGCTTTTTCACACCGTCGATCTCAATAAATACATTGAGATTGTGCGCCGACGCGGCGCAGTCGAGCGTAAAATAAAAATCCTTCTCCGAATTCAGCGTAAAGGTGAGAATATACGGAGAATTTCTGCCGTATGCGTCCCACGGAGACTCGATAACATTCGTAAGCCCGAGCTTTTTCGAGAAGGTACTGCTTTCCGAAAATTTCCATCCGTTCGGCACGATATCCGTCACCGTGACGGAATCCGCATCAAGGTGAAAGCCGTTGATAACATCGGAGGATGCCGCCGACGCCGAAAGGGTGAAAGGGAAAAGCGCCGCGACAAGGCAAAAAGCGCACAGAAGAGATAACAGTCGTTTCATCTTTCTTCTCCTTTTTTCGATAAAAAATAGTATTGCTGTAGCAAGTATACCATAAAAAGAAAAAAATGTAAACCGTTTTTTAAAACAGCGGCATTCTCGTCGAAAAAATACAAAAAAGTCCTCGCTTTCGCGAGGACTTTTCGGTCCCGTTTCAGTTACTCTGCGGCGTTACCGTCGTCGTACACGGCGCGATGATCGGCTTTGCGGTATGAATATTGTACCACAGAAACGCCTTCACGGTCGTTTTCTCCGTAATATCGATTCCGTACGAAGAAAGGTCCATCGGATGACCGTCAAAAGCCGACGCAACCGCGTAGCGCCCGTTCGCCGAAATCAACAGCACCGCTCTGTTTCCGTATCCGCAGGCGGCAAGATTATGTACCGTAACTTCTTTGTCGGTGATCTCGATCCAAACGGTCGGCGTGTTGGAATAATGGTTCCAACGGTCGATCTTGTAAATCGTACCGTCCTTTTTCGCAAACGGTTCGGGATAAGGTACGGGATAACTGCCCGTAAGCACCTGATACCACACTTGCGATCCGTTTGTTACGCCGTCGTTCAAAAGATAGCAAACCTCGCCCGTGCTGAAAGCATTTTTCGTTTTTTCGGCCGCGTCCGTGCGGAAGCCGTCGCTTCCGACCGAAGAATAATAATAGCTGTCGGTCGAACCGCTTCCCGACGCAACAATACCGCCCTTGTGCTGCAGTTTGCCCTCGAAAGCGGTTACAATGTAAGCGGCGCACTTTTCCGTTTTTCCGCTGTTATTACCGACAATGCCGCCCGTATTGCCGTTTGTATCACAGGTGAGCTCCGGATATACCGAAAGACAATTCCGAATCTCGCCGTCCATATTCAGGCCGACAACGCCGCCGCAATAAGCGGAGGATGCCTTCACCTTGACGTTTACAGCCGCACAGGAAGTAACCTTTCCTCGGTTCAATTTTCCGATCATTCCGCCGACGCAGCTTCCGCCGCTGACTTCGGAGGAGGAGACCCGTACGCCGAAAAGAACCTCTTTGTCCTCCGCCATTCCGATGACGCTTCCGACAACGACGCCCGCGTCGACATTGCCTTTCACATTGGCGCGAACCAAATCCAAATTGCGTATCTGCGTATTTACGATTGTTCCGAAAAGACCTGCGCTCGCATTTTCCGAAGCGGATACCTTCAACCGGTCGATCTTATATCCGTTTCCTTCGAAAACGCCGATAAAACGATCGGAATCGGTTCCGATCGGTCGGATGGAGTAATTGCCGAGCAGATTCATGTCAATATCGCACATAAGCTCGGCATAAAGCGTTCTTTCGTTGGGCACCGCGCGGCTTTTCAGGGTATGATTGTAGTACTGACTCAGCCACAAAACATTGCCGTGGTTTGTGATACGATACGGTGAAATGCTCGTTCCTTCGCCCGCCGGGATCTCTCCGTCGCCGCAGATGCTGCAAATACGCGTCTTTGCTCCGTAGTTATGCGCGCCGAGCTGCGGGACGATATTTGTTCGTTCAAGCTCGACAAGACAATTTTTGCACACAACGGCGTCGTATCCCTCGGTCGCACAGCTCGGTTCATAATGGACCGCTTCGGTCTCGCTGTGTGAACAAGGATTGTTGCTGTAACCGCCCCGGTAAGAATAAACGGTCTTGTGCGATGAATCCAAAACGGGGTGTTTGTCCGTCCCGATCGTCTGATACCAATAAATCGCGCTTTGATCGCCGTTCAGACTATAGGCGACCTTGCCCGAAGACATGGCCGATACGGTATATGCGGTCGCATCCGTCGTATAGCCGTGGCTGCTTACTCCGCCGCCGACCGAATTTCCCGATTCATAAAGATAGGCACAGTTTTCGATCACAAACGCCGAATTGCGATAATAGCCCAAAATGTTGCCGACATAGCCCGTTGCCGAAAGCGTTCCCAGCGAAAGACAGCTTCGTATTGTAACATCAAAATCGGTTTTTCCGACGATTCCCCCGGCATCTTCGCCGCTGAGCGTTCCTTTGTTCAGGCAATATTCCACCGTCACCTTTTTATCGGCGACATTGCCCAAAATGCCGCCGGCGGCCTGAACCTTCGCATAAACCGCCGAATCGTTTTGACAGCGACGGATCGTCGCATACAGCGCGTTTCCGCATATGCCGCCGATATTATAGGCCCCGTTGATTTGCGAAGAAAGCACACGACAGTTTTCGATTTTTGTATTTTCCGACGCGCTGCCGCATATGCCGCCGACATATTGATACCCGCAGATATAAGAATCCTGTAAAGTCAGATCGCAAACCGTCGCGCCCGCACCCTTTGCAATGAGTCCGAGATAGCTTGCCTCGGGCTTATTCTGTGCAACCGCTTCCGCAGAATATATATAAAGACCGCCAATCGTATGTCCGTTTCCGTCAAAGGTACCCTTGAAGTCGGACGATGTTCCGATCGGAGTAAAATAGCGGAAGCTGTCTTTGTTTTCTGCGTCAAAATTGCCGTCTTCATCAAAAAGACTGTCGTTGTAAACAATGTCGTTTACAAGCTTTGCCTTTGCCGACGGATCTTCTTCGTTTACAATGCGGGAAAAGTCATCCAGCTGAGCCGCCGATGAAATAAGATAAGTGCCGTCCTCTTCCCGTTCCATTTCAATGCCGCCGCAGCGCGTGCAGACACCGTTTTCGAAATTATGTCCGAGGTGTTCGACTTTTTCGTCTGCCCATTCAAGCCCGCAGGTCGGGCAGGCGTGCTCGGTATAGCCGTCCTCGGTGCAGGTCGGCGCAACCACGCTTCCCACGTTTGTTTTGTGGTCGAGCGTACAGGCGGAAACATTGTAAAGAAAAGCGGAACGGTTTCCGTTGTCTCCCCCCACCGTCGTAAAGTTGGCCGTCACGACATGACTTCCCGCCGAAAGCGGAACCGTGCAGGAATCCGAAATACATCTTGTAAAGCTGACATATTCGGTTTCAAGCTCGATGTATTTTTCATCATCGACCGCCACATAGCCGTTCGTATTGCTTGCGGATATGGCATATCCGAGCGAAAAATAAAAATCCTTTTCCGAATTCAGGGTGAAGGAGAGGGTGTAGGAAGTATATTTTCTTCTTCCGTCCCACGGCGATTTGATCGTCGCCCCGAGTCCGACCAGTTCGGCATAATGGGTCTTTTCGTAATATCCCCACTGCATATCACTCGGCGTGTAGACAAAATCCGATATGACAATGCTGTCCGTGTCGTAACAAATACCGTTTATCGGATCATTCGCATTGACCTCCGCCGCCGACACCGATACGGCAAACGGAAGAAGCGCTGCCATAAGACACAGCGTAATAAAAGCTCCGAGCACTCGTTTCATCTTGTTTGTACTCCTTTGATCTTAGGTGAAATAACTATGGTTTCAGTATAACATAAAAATCAAAATTTGTAAACGAGTTTGGCAAAAGTTGTTGTTTTTTTCACGAATATCAGCAACGTAAAATCATCCGAATGCAAACGGAGGATGCAAAATGCACCGACGAATCAAAAACCCGTCGGTGCAAAATAAAAAAAGATTGCAGATCAAAAAGCAAGAAATGAAGCACTACTCCCGAATTTGCTTTTCCCGCACTTCGATGAAACGTCGTATATCTTCCAGTGTGGCTTCACTCGGCTGTATTTCAAGATGTTGAGAAGAGTCGGCAAGAGGCTTGGCACATTCATCCACGGTTGAAAGCTCCAATTCTCTCATTTTTTCAATATTCGCAAGTTCTTTTTCAATAACCTCCTGCCTTTTCAATTCGATTTCAACGGCTTCTTTTTCCAATTCAAGCTCTTGCTTCTTCTTTTCGTGTTTTCGTTTTCGGTTGAGCAATTGCTTGATAAACCCGATCACGGAATTAAACTCATAATTTCCGACTTTACCGCCGAACATAATCAAATAACATATAAGTAAGGGAACGGCACATTCCCGTACAAAGCCTTTAATTTGAAGAATTACATCTCCGGGAGAATGAAGCGCTGCCTTCACCCGTACCGTTTCAGGCTTGTCCTCCGACAAAAGTCTTGCCGCCAGAAGCACGAAATTGGCAAGATCCAAAACATTTACCGCGCCCTTTTGTTTTACACGAAAGGTAACGGTAAGTTTGTTATTGAAGACAAAAGCATCGAAACAGCCGCTGAGCACCTGTTCCGCATGTTCATTTAGTCGGCTGAGGCCGTGTCTGTTCTGAAGGATCGCACTTTGCAAATAAGGGTTCACCGTGCCCCCTCGCTCAAGCACCCGGATAACACTGATTTTTCGGCGCTTGATATAAGGGCATTCCGCATCCGCTGCAAAAATGTCTCCTTTTTCGATTCTTTTATTAAGCTCTATGTACGATTCAACATTGCATCGGGAAGAGCTGTCTTCAAAGTATTCGCCGACAGAGGCAAAAGCGATTCGACCGTTATCGACGATTACGACAATATCCCCGTCTTTAAGTTCGCGGCAAAGCTGAATGCACTTATTTACAGCCGAATCGGGCACTTTTTCACCGTAAAGCATTTTCACGGATTTTTTTAACCGATTGATTTGAACCGAATCGAGTTTTATGCCGATCTTTGTCTCGGTAATAAAATTCCATCCGATTGCTACAAATCCATCGCGAATAAACTCGTCAAAGAAAAAGTCTTGCTTGGTTCGAATCATCCAAAAATTCGTATTTTTGTCGAACGTCGGGATGTCAAAATAGGGTCTTGTTTTCCATAACCGTAGCTTGTTTAAAACCTCTCTGCCTAACTCATGTTCCGAAAGCTTCCGTCAATTGCTATAGAAGTTTCACCAAAAATCAAAATCAGTACTTTCTGTATTTGAATGACAATGCGCATCGATAAATTTAAGCAAATTCGGGTAATTATATAAAATCAGACACTTTTCACGATCTCCGGAAGTTTTTCCCGGTCATAGAGATCTACCATACAGGGAAGGGGAACACCGTTTTTGTCGCGGATGAGATAATCATCGAAGATAGCCCGAAGGACTAACGAAATATCGGAAGAGCAGCCGAAAAGAAATTGTGTTGCGCATTTTCGGCAGGACTGAAGCTCGATACGAAACCATGAATCAATGGTCGGCTCTTTTTAAAAGCGCGGATCGCGTCCATGCTTAAAAACTCCGTTTTGCGTTTGTTCCGCGTATTTGTCATAAATACGCACCATCTTATCACCGCGCGGAGAACCGAGATACAACGTTTTCTGCCCGCATCCGCAACGGTAGCTATATTGAATACCACTGGAACGACCAACACGTAATCGAAACTCATTTTTGGACAATTCGCCGCCGCGCTCTTGATCTTTTATCCAATTCAAGACTGAATCCAAAAACTCGGGCTTGTAATTGACAAAATCGAAAGCGAAATCCGATCGGGTAACATTGTAGTCCTTTTGATTTTCGCCCCAAAAATCGGAATTTGTAAACTCTGTGTCGGGCAACATAAATTGCCGCAGATAGTCAAGACCGGTACCGGATATATCCAAACGAATCTTTTTACAAACTATCGCGGTCGGTCGTCAAATAATCGTCAAAACGCAATTCAATCGAAATACCGGCATACGAAAAAACAAAAACGGAGCTGAAGCCCTGCGAACGCTCATAGCCGCCGGAAGTAAGATCTTCAAAAATTTCGTCATAAATATTCAACCGCTTTAAAATATCATCAACCGAATAATTATAGAGTACAACCGATTACCAGTCTAATTTTGCATAGATCATGATAAAACCTCCTAAAATTCGTACGCTAAAGCGTTTTCGTGAAACCATTGTAGCCGAAAAATTTTAATTTGTCAAAAGTTCCACGAGAAGTCTTTTAAAATATTCCCGTCTGTCACTGTAGGTACAGAGACAGACGGGTGATACAGCCCCCGGCTCGGCGGAGCTGCGGCAGAAAGGAGGAAGCGAGGGAAAGGCGCGAAAAGTAACACGCACGTCACTCTTCCGCAAGGGGCGGACGCTCCGCGTGCGCTTCGACCCGCCC
>ENA-OUQF01000921-OUQF01000921.1-human-gut-metagenome-genome-assembly--contig:-NODE-921-length-19779-cov-8.771547_pt1 | contig 19779 bp, 18 predicted proteins | sample MGYA00237947_ERZ548826 | MGnify/ENA primary metagenome ERZ548826 (study PRJEB26490, sample SAMN05194701) | human gut metagenome | biome: terrestrial biome; feature: human-associated habitat; material... | reverse complement strand
AGGAAGATCACGACTTCCTCACCGCAGGCGACGTCTTCACCGACGACCTGATCGAAACCTGGATTGGCATCAAGCGTGGCGAAATCGATCAGGCTCGCCTGGCTCCGACCCCGCTGGAGTACGAGCTGTACTTCCACATCTGATAAGCGAAGCCCCTGAGCCCTACTGCCGACTGGAAAACAGCGGTTACAGAATAGCTCAGGTAACTTATAGGTCACTTATGCGTGGCTTCAGACGCATGCCCCCACACAAACCATTTGGTTTTATGTGGGGGCATGTGTTTTTCACGTCGAGTTCTCCGGCATGGACTCCAGCCAGTCGTTCAGGTCGCGCCGTCGAATGCGCATGATGGTCGTGTAGGCGTAGCAGGCTATGAGGTTGCCGCGGCCCACGGCCAGTCTGATGTTCGCTTCGGTCAGTCCTGTGAGCGCGGCGGCCTCCGGCACGCCCAATATCGGTCGATGCTCGATGGGCACGTAGGGCTTCTTCTTCGGCCTGGCCGCAGTGCTCTCGGACTCGGGTGTCTTCTTCGGTTCCGTCATAGCAACGGCTATGCGTCGCGGGGATTCAACGGCGTTACGCCCCCGACATCTCCACGGCGCCGGCGTACCCGGCCGGATTGCCGCGACATTCGGACGGAGGCATACAGGAACGCCCCGTCCACATCCTGAAAGACGGGGCGGGGCGTGTTCGGATGCTCGGTGCTAGTTGATGCCGCTCACCACGATGTTCTGGCCGGTCAGGGTAACGGTACAGGTGATCGGCACCCCCTTGACCACGGCTCCGAACGCATTGGTGATATTCGTTTCGAACGAGTAGGACCAGTTCGTATCGTCGGAGAACACCACGCCGCTATTATCCGAGAACAGCGGCACCTTGAACCCGTACGGGTGGGCCTGCTTGCCGGCGGCTTCGCACATCGCGGGAATCTGCTGGCTGGCCAGCTCCCGATTATGGTGGGCCACCGTGTCCACGACCAGATCGATCTTTCCGTTGTCGACGATGGCATCGGTCACGATGTACGCGGTGCCTTGGACGATGCTGCCCCTGATGGTGTCCGCCATGTCGGCAGGATCGTTCGAGCTTATCTTGATGGTGCCGGTCAGCTTGTCGGCATCCAGTCCCGCGATGACCGTAGCCGCGTCCTTATCCTTGTAGTCGGCCACCCGTTTCGATAGTTCCTGCTCCTTCTGCTCTTTCGTCTTGCCTTGCGGGTCGAGAGTGACGGTGATCCCGGTGGAGTGCGACACCTTCGCGCCCGCCTTTGGGCTCTGTTTCGTCGCCATGCCGGAAAGCGTGGGATTGCCCTTCAGGTCGGTAGTCGACGTCGTGGTAGTCGGCGAGCGCCTGGTGTACGTGCGCGTAGTCCATGCCGACCACGTCTGGCATGGATTCGGTGGCGGAGTCGTCGGAAACGCTGCCGCACAAATTCATAAGACAGCAGAAGACCACGGCCAGCGCGGCCATGGACCAGAAGGCGCCCCTCCTCCAGAACGGCCTGCGTTTCTCCGGTTTCGGCGGCTCGATGGCAGCGGGTTCCGCGGGTTTTGCCGCCTCGATGGATTGAGCCACGTTCCTGAAGCCGTCAAGGTCCTTGGCGAGAAAGCTCACGGAGAACGGGTTCGGGGCCTTCGGGTCGTATCGGCTATCGCCGTCTGTGGTACGGACGACCAGATCCAGACGGCCGTTCGCCATGATTGTCGGCCTGGTCAGAACGACGCCGACGACGGCCGTGACCGGGATCTCCACATGGCGTGTCTTCGCAGCCAGGGCCGCGACGCCTTCGTGGTCGATGGTGATTAGGCTGCCGCCGTGCAGTTCGACCGTACCGAGCATGCCTTCGGCACGAACCAAGGCTTCCGTATGCTGCGTGGCCGACTGCTCCGTCTGAAACGGAGCCTGTGGGTTTGTCATCTTTTTTTCTCCTTTATTTCTTCAGATGATGTCCGACTGAGACTTGCTTTGGCCCGGTTTTTTCGGTCAAGCGTACGCTTGATGGCAGTGGCAACCTTTTAAAGAAGGTTGTGATAGTTGAGATGGCATGTTTCGACATGTTCCCTCCCTCAAGGGTCTCGGACAATGCGGTTCCGAACCCGCACAGGGAGGGCTATGCGTCGCGTGCGAATCGAATAAGTGTGTGCTCCATAGCTGGCATGCCGACAAATGCCCCTAGGTGATTTGCCACGCCATACCGAATATGGTGGAAAAATGCCTAATCGAGAACGTGTGTGAATTTCTGTCCGAACCTCTTAATTGGCGTCAGAAAGCGCTACATGGCAGGTACGTTCTTCGTTAATCTACAGCCCACAGTCGGCTTTTTTGAAAGAAGTATTCGTTTTCAAGCTTGCGACCGTTCGGATATACCTCAACCAGATTCCCACTCTTATTTAGTCAAATCCCGAGATTGACGGTCGCGTCAGCAGAATTGAATGCCTCATCACACTCCTTAGCGCAGGATTCGACCCGACCCAGAACATATGTCAGTATTCACGGCGGGAATACGCTCGCATCGGCTCCGTCTCTAGATCGCCCTGTCGTACAGTTCACCGAATCGAGTTGACTTAACGCACACACAGGAGAGTAACCATTCGACTGAAGGCAATGCGAAAACAGGTAAAACCATGAATGCGTTAGTAGGTTTAGAGGAAGTAGCAGGACTTATTGGAGCAGAACCTAGAATTCGTCAGATCTCTCCTTCTCATGACGACCTGGAAGCTGAAGCATCCACAGACTTGTCGCAGAGAGTTATACGTCTCGCAAAACGGTTGGAAATAGTCGTTTTTTCTCCTTTGCGCCGGCGGTTTGAGGTAACATTACGTTATATGACGAAATACACTGATGTGGAACTTTGCGCCGGAGCCGGCGGACAGGCTCATGGACTAGAACTCGCAGGATTCGAACATGTGGCACTGGTGGAGATAGACAGGCATGCCTGCGAAACGCTCCGGCTTAACCGTCCACAGTGGAACGTGCTGGAAGCCGATCTGCATGAATGGGACCCATCCGCTTACGAGGGTGTTGACCTACTCAGTGGCGGCGTACCATGCCCGCCATTTTCTGTTGCGGGAAAACAACTAGGAGAGCTTGATGACCGCGAGCTCTTCGGAAGGGCATTGGAAATCATACGCCAAATCAAGCCTCGGGGCGTCATGCTTGAAAACGTGCGCGGACTGCTCGACCCGAAGTTCGACACATTTCGCAAGAATGTATCCGACAGACTTAGAAGATATGGATACAGCCCGCAATGGAGACTGCTCCAAGCAAGCGATTACGGGGTTAGTCAATTACGTCCTCGCGTCATCTGTGTAGCACTGAGGCCTATCGACATGAGACATTTCGTTTGGCCAGAGCCTGACGAAGCAACGCCACCCACTGTCGGAGAACTGTTGGGGGATCTCATGTCCTCAAATGGATGGAGGGGTGCGGCAGCCTGGTCAAAACAGGCAAACACCATTGCGCCCACTCTCGTTGGTGGATCGAAGCTCCACGGCGGTGCCGACCTTGGACCCACTAGGGCGAAACGTGCATGGATGAAATTGGGTATTGACGGCAGAAGCATCGCCGATGATAATCCACCGGCAGATGCACCCAACGACTTCACCCCGCGGCTGACTGTTCGCATGGCCGCACGCATTCAAGGATTTGACGACGAGTGGCAGTTCTCAGGGCGCAAAACCTCTTCCTATCGACAGGTCGGCAACGCATTCCCGCCGGCGGTGGCGCGTAGGGTAGGCCAGCAGATTATACGCGCATGGGAGGCAACAGATGGAACAGGAAGCGCTATTAGCACAGGCAAGGAAGACATTCCACACCCGACTGATTGACTGGGGCGTACTCGGATACACAGTCAAAAAGGGCGAGCCCGTCGCATCGAATGCCGACGTAAGCCAGACTGTAAGCAAAGCCATAGGCAACGGTATTATGACCCGTGTTCTAAACGAGTCCCAGCAGGAACCACGAAAACCATTATCTGGACAGGCACTCGGCGCCCAATTTGAAATAGCCGTATGCGACTTCATCGCCGACACGTTCCCGCACCTAGGGCATCTACGACCGGGCGAATGGATAATCAAACGACTCGGCAACAGGAATGCCGTCACCGAGAAGAACTTCGCGCAATACGAACATCTAGCAGCGTTGGGGCGAGCCGTGGAACAGGATCCCGTATTGCAAGCTGCGCTGGGCAACGATTATGTAGTCGCTCCCGACATCATCGTTGCCCGCCAGCCGGAAACGGATCAGACCATCAACGCACCATTTGCAGTGGTGAATGATGTGGTCGCAAATCTTTCCGACCTTCGGCAATGCCATGAAGGGGAATCTCAACGCGCACCAATACTGCATGCCTCCATATCCGCCAAATGGACCATGCGCTCCGATCGCGCACAAAACTCCCGTACCGAGGCGTTAAACCTCATTCGCAATCGAAAAGGCCAGACGCCCCACATCGTCGTCGTAACCGGCGAACCCGCTCCCAGTAGACTTGCAAGCCTTGCGCTGGGTACGGGCGACATCGATTGCGTATATCACGCATTTCTACCTGAGCTCATCGCTTCTGTCGACGAACTCAAGGGGCGTGAGGATCTTGCTGAACTAATCCACACACTCGTCGATGGTAAGAGACTCAAGGATATAGCAGACTTACCACTCGATCTAGCTATATAGAAACTACTCCGAAAAAATTCATTTCCTGAGTGGTAATCTGTCAGATTTCAACGAAGAATAAAAACTCCGTTCCAACACGCCAAGTCGATAGGCTCGAGCACATCGCTGCATTCTTCCACGTCCATAACATGGAAATAAGCTATATGATTGAAACCTGCTACAGGTCTATGATCGGAGGACCGGATTGTCTCTATCCCCACAGCGGCAACTGGACAATTACCTGAGCCAGTTCGCGGAGAAGCAGGTCGACGGAAAATACCTTGGGCTATATGACGGGGAGCAACGGTTCGGGCGCGTCTTCGCATGGCTGCACGAGCAGTACAACAACGCCTTCGAGTTCATGAATTACAAGGCCCCGCAGGGCGTGGGCGGTCACTTCAACGCCGACCCCAGCCGTGAGCTGATGGAGGTGAACGAGACATACTCCGACTTGCTGAGGATCGCCTCCAAAGCCGGGATACGGATTGAAACCAAGCCCGAATACCAAAGGGTGATCGATAGCTCCCGTGGATGGCTCGGCCCCTCGGGCGGAAGCCCCATCCCGGAGGGACTCACGCCGATAGAGGTCGAATACTACGACACGGTGTTCGAGACGGAGGAGAGCGGGACGACGCTTGCCGGAACGGAACAGGTCCGGCTTCAACTCGTCGGAGAAGGGGCCTATGCGTTCGTCCATAGGTTCACCGACCCGAACTACGGCATCCAGATCGCGCGCAAGAGGCTGAAGAAGGACACGGACCCCAAGGAGGTCGAGAGGTTCCGCAGGGAGTTCGACATCATGAAGCGGTTCGACTTCCCCTACATCCTGAAGGTCTACCGCTACGACGATTCGGACAACAGCTACACGATGGAGTACTGCGAGCACACGCTGAGGGACTACATCTCGCACAACATCCAGAAGATGTCTTACCAGACCCGCCACAAGATGGCGATGCAGTTCCTGTACGCGATGAACTTCCTGCACAGGCGTGGCGTGTGCCACCGCGACCTCAGCTACAGAAATGTGCTCGTCCATACGTATAGGGGCAGCGATGCGTTCATGGTCAAGGTCTCCGACTTCGGGCTCGCCAAGGAGAAGACCTCGGATCTCACGAGCACGGGCTCCGCGATGAAAGGCTCCATAATAGATCCGGCCCTGGGGTCGTTCAGGGACTTCGGCCCGGTCAACGACATATACGAGGTCGGCTTCATCCTCAACTACATCCTCACCGGCAAGGAGAACCTTGTCACCGATGGATCGCGACTGGGCTCCATCATCCAGAAATGCTCGGCCACCAACCCCGCCGACCGGTATCAGACGGTGTGGGACATCATCGAGGATATGAGAAAGGCGGAATGCCCCGTCGGATGAAAACGGGTCCCGACGGGAGGAAGTGATAATCCGCCGGGGCGGGTGCGCACCCGGCGAAAACATAAGATCGGAAAAACGCCGGGGTTGGGTCAAGCGTACCAGACCGGACGAGGGGAGCGGCGACGATGCCGGATGGACTTTTTCCGTCGGAATGGGCATGCCGTGTGTTTTGTCAAATTGAAGTAGTCCAGAATGGCGTGTCAATCCAGTCCGAAAAAGCGGCGGGTTTCAGTCCAGTTGAGCGGAAAGACCCGCCGCCATTATTGTTTGGTTTCTATCCCATCAGGGCGTGGGTGCGCCTGTACGACTCGCCCTCGAACCTGATCATCCTGCCGTGATGCATCGTCCTGTCCACTATCGCGGTGGCCATGTTCGGGTCGCCGAACACGCGTCCCCAGCCACTGAACTCGATGTTCGTGGTGTAGATCACGCTCTGTCGCTCGTACGCGTTGGTCACGACCTGGAACAGGAGCCCGGAGCCCTCCTCGTCGACCGGCATGTAGCCGAGCTCGTCGATCACGAGGAGCCGCGCCTTGGATATCGCCGCGAGCTCCCGGTCGAGCCTGCCCTCGGCCGACGCGCGCAGCAGCCGCATGACCAGTCCGGCCGCGGTGAAGAACCTCGTCGGGCGCCCTGCCGCCCTCCGCGATCGCGGCCATGGCGAGGACCGCGTTCCCGAAGCCGCTCGCCACGCCGGCCCTGTGCAGGAGCGTCAGCTCGTGCTGCGTCTCGATCCGGGGTCCAACGCGTCGAGACGCAGCACGAGCCCGTCCGGAAGCTCGCCGCGCAGGGGCGACTCGCCCCACGCGTTGGGTTTCCTGGCCAGCCCGGGCAGCAGCGTGGCGGGGTTCCCGGCCGCCCGCCGTTCCCGTAGGAGCGGGGAAGGGTGTTCACGCGCCTGCCGTCGGCGGTGCGGATCTCCACCTCGAACGCGCGCAGGCCCGCGAGCAGCGTCCAGCCGCGCCATGACGGGCCCGCGAGGTAACAGGCCGAGCCGATCCGGATGTTGCCCTCCTTGTCGGCCTTGCGCTCGACCCATTCGACCGCGTCGAAACGCGCGCGCGGCAGCGGCTGCATCTCCCCGCGGTCCTCGTCGAACAGCTCGCGTATCGGCCTGTCGGAACGGTAGTGGTCCGCGTCCGCGATCGCGCCGCACCTCGACAGCAGATGCCTCGCCGGCTGCCCGTGGCTCTCCGCGTTGGGCTTGGGGACCATGAGGTTACGCTGCATCGGCCTAACTTCTATTGAACAGACACAGGCCATCACCACAAGCCCGGCGAAAGCCAGTTCTCATGGCTCTACAGGCAGAACAAGGAACGGCGGGAGAAGACCCTGCCCGCGATCAGCCATCACGAAATCAGGCAACCACGCCACCGATATAGCCGTTAGGAGCGTAAAGGGCCGATGCCCGAAGGCACCGGCCCTTTACCTATCCAACAGATTCCAGTAAGAGAGAAGCATGCCATGATTAATGCATGTTTCTCTCCGAGAATTACCTATAGAAATATTTCCCTTGATCTATTTGTCTGGAAATGTCACGTAACTCACCGGCCAATTGGCGCTCTTCATCATTCCCGTGCTGCAACTTGGCTGCTTTGCTATCTAAACGGTGCTGCGATGCGGAATAAGAAACGATTGCAATCAGCAGAATTACGCCGATGATTACGAGATATTTCATAGCTATTATCCCCTTTGTCCTACGCCGTTCAAGGCCATGCAAACAGCCTGTTGCCACGCAGCCCCCCAAACGCCCACTCCTTTGCATGAATCCGGAGTGGGAATCCAGTGGTCATAGCACTGACCCTGATAATAAAAATCACACCGTATGCGAGTTGTTGGACGAGAAGATTCAACGGCTGACGCTGCAGGCGCCGCGAAGCCTAACCCCAAAAACATGAGCGTAGCACTAGCCGCTGCCGATATCTTACGACGCATGGCATCCCTTCATATAGCTACTCTTTGAGCTCCCCTTCGGAACCCACCAAGATTCTAGTTCTTTCTTACGGGCAGTGACGTTCAATGTTCAGATTCCGACTTCTTGACACGATAAAAATGGGAATTTTACGTCACTGAAAGCGTTTGATAAGAATGTAAAGGGCCGATGCCCGAAGGCACCGGCCCCATGGGAGAAGCCAGCGTGCGGCTATCTCCTAGCGTTGAACCAGTTAGTCAGCGCCGCCCAGACAAGGACTCCCACGTAGGTAATCCAAGCCAGCACAGGCGTGAGCTGACCAGCCAACGACACCGTGGCGCGGCCACTGCCACCACGGGGAACAGCAAGCCGCAACGCGGCTTCTTCCGCTTAGAACCCATAACGGGCTCCTTTCTGTTTTCACTTCATAGATGACGGCTCGCGCCGTCGCCCGCCCATCCGTTTCCACGCGGACTATTCACCCGTCTGTTCGGATGCTGATCAGAACGTCGAGGCGCGCGCGGCAATCGATCGTATAGCCGCCGCATCATGCCCGGCGCACCCGTCCAAGGCACAGCGGACATGCATCGCGTACCGCCCTCCATCCAACGGGCGCAGGACGACGCCGAACCGGTCGATTGGGTTCGAGCAGTGATGGCAGGCAACGCCGTCAAGCTCGCCCGCGTCGAGGACGCATCGCTCGGCCACGCCATCCTCGCTCCAGCAATAGGAGACCTCCACGCGGCGACGCCCGTTCACGTTCATCGTCATGCCCATCATTCGAACAGTGGAACCTCACCGTCCAAGTGCACGGGAACGGCGAGGCATTCACGGTCAAGGTCTCCGATTTCGGGCTCGCTAAAGAGAAGGGCTCGGACCTCACGAGCACGGGGTCGGTGATGAAAGGCTCCATAAGGGATCCGTTCCTGGAATCATTCGGGGACTTCAAACCGGTCAACGACATATTCGCAATCGGCTTCATTCTCAACTACATACTCACCGGCAAGGAGAATCTTGTCACCGATGGATCTCGGCCGAGCTCCATCATCCAGAAATGCTCGGCGGAAAAGCCTTCGGGCCGGTATCAGACGGTAGAGGACATCATCGAGGATATGAAGAGGCTGGAGTATGACCGGCAGGGAGCCATAGGGCGGAACCCGTCGTCGTAACGTCTCCTTCGATCCTCACGCATACGAAAGAACCGCACCTCCGATCATCGAATCTGAATTTCTTCAGTCCAACAATCGGGATGCGGTTCTGTTCTGGTTTTATGTGGGAGTATGTGCTTTTCACGTCGAGTTCTCCGGCATGGACTCCAGCCATTCGTTCAGGTCGCGCCGCCAACGGCCAAGTCAGGGCATCCATTTTCGAAGACATTAAAGCTACGACGATTTGCAGGATGCCGATGGCGACAAGAATGCCCAGCTTCCCGGGTTTTATGCGGTTGACGATACGACGTTGAAGGAACCGAACTTCGCTTTTACCTACAAACTTGGCGACATCGCTTTCCCGCCCGCCCCATCTGAGGCGTTGAAAGATCCCAAGGCGTATGGTCTCAAATTATCCACATCCTGAAGGTTATCTGGTGCAAGCTTATGATTCGCCTCCGCTGACGGTAAAGGACTGAACAATAGTGATTACAAGAGTGTGAAATTATGCGCTCATTGTTTATGCCGCACGGTCATATTGTGTCAAGTCACCTACGACGCGCTGACAGCACTCCTATACTCGGCCGTATGTTGTTTCAAGCCGGATCTTTGCTCCTTGTCATCATCAGTGTCTATCTGCTCAAACGCATCCACATCTTCTCGGACAAATCCTACAAGGTGGTGCAGGAGCTGGTGTTCAATCTCACCCTGCCGTGCGCCATCGTGATGAGTTTCGCCACGAACAAGCATCCGATGAATCTGCTGTGGCTGGTGGTGTTCGGCTTGTTCGCCTGCATGATTCCGCTGTTTATCGTGTATTTCGGCTCACGAGGCGACGAGCCGCGCTACCGTGCCTACCAGATGCTCAACGCATCAGGCCTGAACATCGGCGCGTTCTGTCTGCCGGTGGTACAGACCTTCATGGGGCCGAGCGCGGGACTGCCGGTCATCATGCTGGATATCGGCAACGCCATCATCGCCACAGCAGCATCCCTGACCATCACCCGTTCGCTGCTGCATCTGGGAAGCCCTACCAAAAACCTACCGATGAGTCTCAGAATCAAGAACATCGCGCGCGACTTCTACTCATCCATATCGTTCGACTGCTACATGCTCATGCTGGTATTCATGTTCGCCGGTTGGACCGTACCGCAATGGATCGTCACACTGATCACGCCATTCGCCAACGCCAACGCGTTCGCAGCAATGGCCATGATCGGCTTGATGATGGAAATTCCCGACAATCACAAAGACCGTTCGGAATTGGGCAAAGTCATCGCATGGCGGTTCCTGTTCAGCATCATCATCGCGCTGTCCGCATGGTTCCTTCTGCCGCTAGACGAACGCGTCCGAGAAATCGTGGTGCTGGCCGCGTTCGCGCCGGTGACGATCTTCTCCACGAAATTCACTGATTCACTGACCGGCAACGCGAAACTTGCGGGCTTCTCACTGACCGTCACGGCCATCATCGGACTGACGTTCATGACGATTCTGCATGCAGTCCTGCCGGTGGCCTGAAGTTTCCGGACAACGGCCACGCAATCCCTATGCGTTATGCGTTGCGATGATACGTTCGATTTCGGCCAGATCAGATGCAAAATAGATACCATGCTGACGTTCCGTGGTGGAGAAGCCCGCATCGACCGTGCGCTGTAGGAACGCTTTCATATCATCATAGAATCCGTTGAGATTATAGAAGATGCAAGGTTGGTCCAGCTGATCAAGACAGATTTTCGACACCACCTCGCTGATTTCCTCCAACGTTCCCGTGCCGCCGGGGAAAGCGATGAACACGTCTCCAAGCTCGATCATACGGGTCCGTCGTTCCACAATATTCGGCACGACAACCAGTTGGGTCAGGTTATGGTGAGCAACGCCTTTGTCCACAAACATCTGTGCCTCGATACCGGTCACGTCGCCGCCGCGGGCGAGTACGGTATCGGCGATCACGGCCATCAATCCTTCGTCGGATCCGCCATACACCAGTCTGTTGCCATTGTCCGCAATCCATATGCCAAGTTCCTCAACGGCTTTCTTATATATGGGATCGTTCCCCTCATGCGCGCCGAGATACACGGTGATGTTCATACCCATCCTTCTTCGCCGGCGAACATGCCGGCATCACAAACCGTCAATCAAAACCACACTTTAACGCATCACCAACCCCCCGTCGACATGCAGGGTCTGACCAGTGATGAATGAGGCGTCATCGCTGGCCAGCATAGCCACGGCCCCGGCGATATCATCGGCGGTGGCGAGTCTGCCCAACGGTGTAGACGCGATGATGCGCTCGCGTACATCCTCAGTGGTGGCGCGGCTCGATTCGGTGCCAATGGTGAGCCCGGCCGCGATGGCATTCACGGTTACGCCCCATGCTCCAGCCTCCTGTGCCAATGATCTGGTGAAACCCACCAACGCACCTTTTGCCGCGGTGTAGTCATGATACGGCACGATCGGGGAGTCGACGAGGTTGCTGGAGATGTTGATGACGCGTCCTCCGGCCTGACGCCGCATCTGCGGCAGCGCAGCTTTGCAGGTGTTGTATGCGCCCTTGAGGCATCCTTCGAGCTGTGTCGTGTAATCGGACCATCCGATGGTGTCGAATGTCTTGCGGTTGCGTGGGTCGAACGAATAGCGGGCGAATGCGTTATTGACGAGAATATCCAATCCACCGAATGTGGCGACGACAGTGGATACCATGTCGCGCACCTGCCCGTAGTCGGTGACATCGGCTTTGCAGGTGATCACGCGACCGGCCGCCCCGCAATCATTCATAATGCGTTGCGCGCACCGCTCCGCACGCTCGTCATCGCTGACGTAGTTGATGGCCACGCATGCGCCGGCGCGAGTCAGTCGCAACGCGATCGCCGCGCCGATGCCGCGACTCGAACCGGTCACCAACGCGACGCGTCCCTTCAATGGCAAGGAATCGGACTGCTGCATGGAAGTTCCTTTCGGTTTTGGACATATGGGTTTCGTGTGATTGCTTGAATGCGATTATTCGACATCCATATCGAAACCATCGCAGTACATATCGGTGTTGCGCTCGATATCGACCACATGCACCAAATCGAGCAGATTGAAACCGCCGTCATGGTGCCAGCCGGATTTCGCGCGGTTCATCTCCCCGAGCGGGCATATGCGGTCGATACCTGCCGACCCGACGCGTTGCGCCACGTCGAACAGACGATTCGGCCCAAGCGCTACGCCGCAAGTCTGCAGCCACTGAGCATAGGGACGCAACGAAGGCAGCGCGTCTTCGACATGGTCGACCGCCACGATATTGACGGTACGGTTCAACGGCGTGGACAGCGAATCGGCCATACCGACGGACGGATAATACAACACCGTCCAGTCAGTGCCTGAGCGCGACTGTATGACGAACGGATCGTCGGACGCGGCGGCCGCGGCCCCAGCCATTGATCCGGCCCCCAGCAACGCTTTCATCTGCGCGGTGGAACGTAGCCGCTGAATCGCCATCGATTCCTCTTCGGATGGTGTGGAACAGGGATATTTACGTTGCTGGGACGATAACTCACATGCGAGCAATTCAGCGACCTGCGCGGGAGGAACGGCCCCGCCGCGCTCCACGAACATGGTCTGTGGAGCCAGACAACTTTGCTGATCGTATGTGGCCACATCAACCGCCATGCGATGCACGGTATCGGTATACAGGTCGGTCCGCAGGGACTCACGGCCGATTATCGAGAAACCGATTTTCGCGCCATAACTCAGGAACGGCTTCCCGGCACGCACCCGTGGACGGATTGCCTCAGTGGTATGTGATGAGCCATACGCGATCACCGCGTCAGCCTCGCCAATCGCGGCATCCTCCAAATCCGTGGTGCCGCCATGCCATGGTATAATCGCCAAGGCATCCGCCATATCAGGATCGACGCTTCCCAAAGAACGGGCGAACAACACCGGCATCAGCGGCTCATCAAACGACGATTTGCCGAGAACCGCGCTTTTCACCAACAACGACATCGTCATGCTCCATACCGGAATACCCGGTACATTGCTGGAAAACACGTGGAACGACAATTCCGGTCCATACAGCCGCGTATATCCGCCCGAACGATTCGGACGATACTCATCAAGCATCTGCGGACAATCCAGTTCATCATCAACGAAACGCAACAGCTCCCGTCGCCGGAACATGCGCATATACCGTTTCAGCTCGAGACGTACCATGGAGGCATCGTAACCGGTAATCGCGGGAATAAGACGTTCCGCAAGCCGACGTTCCGGATATTGCGGATCCGTCCACAACTCGGCGGCCCGCGCGATGACATCGACGATTCTATCCGTGGAATACCGTGCTAGCGCCGCATCGCGATGCTGCCGTACGGAATCAGCCAGCGTATGCACCATACCGGCATCAAGCCGCGGGAAACGCAGCGTCACCGTATCGCCGCCGGGCAATGAAACATCATGCGTATCGAAATCGTCGAACGCGAAACCGCGCGGTGCGTAAAAAACGTCGACGACGCTCATGCGTTGGCCGCCATTACCTCATCAACGGTAATCGAACAGCCACGCGCCTCGGCGCCTTTCGCTCGGCCGTTGAGTGTGTAACCATAAGAAGATCTCACTCCCAGATCTTCCGTTAAAATCGCCAGGCAGGAATTCCAATTCGCCAAATCGTAATGCGCAATCACACCCTGCTCCCCGTCTGGCACCGGCGCAAGCGTGGCCGGATCAAGGAACACGGAACGTACCCACGACGGCGTCTCCTTCGAATAGTTCAATGAACCATCTGTGTAATAGGACAGGATGTTCTGATCGTAAATCTGCGAACTCAACTCCGTCATACCATACATATTCACGCAATGCGAACGGTCCACGCCAAGCGCACGAGCAAATGCCGCATACAGATCATCAACCGTCATATCGGTGCGAGTGCTCTTGAACCCGCCCGTATCGAACACGCGCGAATCAGAGGCAAGACGATAGGTTTTACGCTGCTTGTCCAAATAATCCAACAAATACAGATAAGCCGAGGAAGCGCCCATCAGCATCACCGGCGCATTGTCAGACACGGCTGCGTCAAGGAAACGCTCAACACCAGCGAAATCAAGACCATCCTCATGAAAGAAGAAGCCGCTGCCTTCCGCGCCACACTGTTCCACAGCACGGGTCAAATACCTTGACAGCGACGAATGCTCGTTCATATCCCACGCGGGGGAGAGAACGGCGATACGGATGCGTTCGCGGTCCGGCATGATGAAATGCCGGAACGGCACGATCATCGATTCGTCCCACACTTCCAGATCGGGGTGGAAATTACGGCCACGCTGACCGGGATGCGTGGTGCCGCTGGTGGTGAATACCGCTGCACAATCCCGTTCGGGCACGGAAGTGAGCGTCAGCATTTTGAAGCCGTCGACGGGCATGGGCGGAATCTGCATCCAGTCGGTGAGTGTCTGCGGGGTGACGCGTTTGGACATGCAGTAGGCCCGGTATGGCAGATTATGCTCGAATTGGAAGGCGAAGATGCGTTTCGCGAGCGTGTCGAACGCTTCGTCCGGTGCGCGGGAGCAACCGTATTGCGTGATGAAGTCGAGCACTTCTTGCTTGATGATCGTCTTCTGTCCGTTGAGTTCCGGGGATTCCTGCGATGCTTGCATGTCCATTACCATATCCTCTCCGTCATATGTCGGATTGCCTCAATGATGTTGATTATTCTGCTTGTTTCGTATGTTCCGTGGGTTTGTCCGTATGCCGTGCGATTACGCTTGGCAGATCGATGACAAGGGCCTTGAGTATCACTACGCTGAATGCGCCGACCAGAATCGAGTTTGAGAAGAACACGTGCATGCCGCCTTCAAGTCCGCTTAATGCGTTTGGCAATGCGATGCCAAGCAGGAGGGATAGGCCTATCACCACTTGGGTCTGATCGTTGTTCTCCGCCTTTCGTAACGTGTTGAGTCCGGTGCTGATGAGGCTGGCCGCCGCCGGCAGGAAGATGCCGCCGATTACCGGGGAGGGGATGAGCGACAGTACGGCGCCGGCTTTCGGTATGAAACCAAGCGTCACGAATACCACACCTGCGATAATCACCGGTACGCGGGTGCGGGTCTTGCCTTCGTCTGTGACCTTGAGCAAGGCCACGTTCTGCGGATATGCGGTGGTGGTGAAACCGCCGATCAGTGAGGAGACCGCCGATCCGGCCGCTTCTCCGGCGAGGCCGTAACGCACCTGGCGGTCTTCAAGCTTTGTTCCTTGGATTTCTGTGGCGGCTTGGTACACGCCAAGCGCTTCCATGATGGCCACCATATAGGCTATGAAAAACGGTACGAAAATGGCGGCGTTGAAGTCGAAACCGCCGTATGGCATGAACTTCGGCAGACCGATCCATGGCTTGGACGCCACTTCGGAGAAGTCCGCCATGCCGAACGCCAAAGACAATATGGTGCCTGCGGCCAGCGCGATCAGATACGACAGCGCCTTGAGCATGCCTTTGCCGAATTGGGAAAGCGCCACCACCAGCATGCAGGTGATGATGGAGACGGTCAATGTCTTCGGATCGGCGAATCCCAGGTCTCCTGGCGCGCCGCCAAGGAATTCGCTTAGTGTGAAGCCGGAGAGTGATACGCCGACGAGGAGAATGATTACCCCCGACACGATTGGAGCGAATAGAAACCGCAGTTTTTCGATCACGCGGGTCAGGCACAATACCAGGAATATTAGCGAACTGACGAATATGGATGTGCCGGCGGCGGCCAATGATCCTGCAGTACCGGCGGAGATCATCAGCGCGTCGAATGCGGCGGACGGTCCTTGCACGATAGGAAGACGCACCAGTTTTGTGGCTTGGATGAGCGTGACCAGACCGGACACTATGAAGATGGCATTCACCATGTTTGACGACAACGCCAGAGGAAGGCCAATGGCTCCGGCCACGAACACGGGGTCGAGCCACACGTTTGACACGAGTACATGCTGCAGGCCGAGCAGTGTGTTTTTCATGGTGGCTTTTTTGACGGTCCGCTCTGTCGTAGTTTCCTTCGCGTTTCGCGGTGGTTCTGCGTTTTGCGATGGTGCCGTTTGCGTTGTTTCTGACGATGACGCTGTCCCGGCCATGGTTCCCTCTCTCCTTCGTCGGTTGCTTGCGCGCGCCGAAAATACAAAGGGCCTTGTCCCTTTAATGGGAGCCACACGTTTTCCCAGTACTCCCTACGCAAGCGTTATCTTGATCAGGTTGAAAGGTCCGGGCGATGACCACCGCCCATCTCAGCCGTATTCGGCACCCCTGTACTTCGGACGGAGACAATCATAACGTCACCGTTCAACCAAAAGCCCTGTGGCATGCGAGCGCTTTGAAAAACGCATGTCACAGGGCATTTGCGGTAGTCGGTCCAGCTGGTTGCGCAATACGCGCGGGGTCGCTTGGCCGTGCGAGGTCTGTTAACGGCGTCGCTTGATTGGGGCCAGTTCGAATACCTCGTCGGAGGCCTTGGCCACTTCCGGACTATGCGTCACGATGATGACGCAATGCTGTTCGTCATGTGCCAAGGCTTGAAAGATGCCCATGATGTCGTCCTGCGTGGCGAGGTCGAGATTGCCGGTCGGTTCGTCCGCCACGATGATGGCTGGGTCGTGGCTGAGCGCGCGGGCGATCGCCACACGCTGCTGCTCACCTCCGGAAAGATGCAGAATGCGTTCGTTCGCATATTCCTGCGGCAGATGCACTTGTACAAGCAGATCGTTGACGATCTCTTTCTTCGAACGGTCGAAGGTCTTGCCGGAAGCGTCCATCGACAGGATGATGTTTTCCGCGACGGTCAGATTCGGCAACAGATTGAAACCTTGGAAAATAACGCCGATATCATGACTGCGGTACCGGTATCGATCCTGCTTCGACAAATCGTTGCCGTTGTACAACACCTTTCCCTCTGTGGGATTGGCAAGCCCGGAAATCAGCGATAGCATAGTGGTTTTGCCAGCGCCGGAAGGTCCGGTGATGGCATGCACACTGCCCGACTGAAAATCATGACTGATATTTTTCAGCACGCGCTTGCCGCCCTTGGTATACGAGTAGCTCACATCGTCCAATCTCAGCACAGGCATATCGGATTGTTGCGAAGCTGTATTGGTGGTTTTGTCGGTTGATACGGTAGTTTGATCAAGACGTGTCTCGTCTGTTTTGGCCATGTCAAATCCTTTCAACGAATGATGATTGATGGTTCAGGAACGGTCGGCAAGAATCTGCAAAGGCTCGTATCGCAATACGAATACGACTGCGACTAATGCAGCGATGAGCGTCAGCCCAAGACCTACCAGCAGCAGTTGGCCCACCACGGTGAGGTTGACGGTTGCGTTGACAGAGGAAGCGTAATTCACCGCGCGGTCCATCATGCCTTCAGGACCGTTGCCGCCCTTGCCCGGCATGGCCGAATTCTGGTTGGATGCACTATCGGAATTCTGCGAATCCGTGGAATTCGAGGAGTCGTTGGCATTTCCGGAATCCTGCGCACCAGTGCCGGAACCATCAGCCGACCCCTGCATGTCGCGACCGAACTGTTCGCGTTGGTTGGTCTGTTGCGACTGCTGTTGTTCGATTTGGCTTGCCAGCAACTGGTTGGACACCGGCACTGAAGCCACCGCACCGGCGCAGACGCCCAATGCGAGGCCGATCATGGTGACGATCAGCAATTCCAAGGTGAACTGCGCCGCAACCTTGACTTTGTTCACACCAATCGCGGCAAGCACGCCTATCTCATACTTACGTTCGCGTACGTTCAGCAATGTGATGACCACCAGCACCACGCCACCGACAGCCAGCACCACGATCAGCAGCGTCAACGCGAACTTCGACAGGTTATTGAGCGGCACCAGGCTGGATTCGTAATTCTCCACATCGGCGGAGGAGACGGCATAGTCATCGTTGAGCCCGGCGTTGATTGCATCCTCGCAGAATGCTTCGTAATCCGATTTGCTAGAGAACACGTACGTGTAATTCAGCCGTGCGGCGGAATCGGTGTCCGCGTCGGCATCAAGTCCTAACGATCTCAGTGTGGAGACCGACGTATATATGGCATTGGCCGGATCGGAGGCATTGGAGGCCATCGGCCCGCCCATCTGCTGGGTGGAATCGGTGGAATTCTTGTAAATGCCGACGATGGTGAGCTGGTAAGTGGTGTCCGTGTCATTCGGATCGGCCACGCTGATGGTGTCTCCTACGGAGAGGGTATTGAAATCGGCGAGTGACTTGGAAATAATTGCGTCGCCGTCACTGGATTTATCGTAGCCGAACACTTTGCCGTCAACCATGGTGAAGCTACCGTTCGATGTATTGGAAACCGCTTCGTCCGAAGAGAAGCCGACGAGCGAGAAATCGCCGCTGACCATGGACGCACCGCCGAAATCCTTGCCGCCGCCCATGCCGCCGACATTGGGCCTGCCTTCACCAGACTGGTCTGAAGCGTCGGATTCGCCTGAACCATTCGAACTGGACATGTCGTTGGAACTAGTCGAATCAGAAGTGTTGGTGGAACTGGTCGAGTCGGAAACAGGTTGGAAATCGTCGGTTGCGGAAAGGCCCGTGGTTTCCATGTAATAGGTCGACTTCACTGCGGACGAAGCGTTGGCATACTTCTGATAATCAGTGAGGGAAAGCTGCTTGTCCGACAATGCGGAACGCATTGAGTCGAAATCCGGTTTGCCATTGCTTGATTGGGAATCGGAGGATTCGCTGGAATTGGACTGGTTTCGTGATTCACTGATGAGTTTTTCGCGGTCAAGACTGATTTGTGCGGTCACAGTAGTGTTTTCCAAGCCAGTGTTTCGCGCGGTTGTGGCCGCTTGCCTAATGGACAGGCCGATGGTGGCGGCAGTGGCGATGATGGTCACGATGATGATGACCAGTATGTTGCGTCCTTTGTTTCTCGTGACGCTTTTCCATGCGTTTTTCACAACGAACATGATGTTTCCTTGATGAAAGAAGGGGTGAGGGGCCGCCGTCGAGATCGGCGTTGAGACCGATGATAAAAAATCGCTCTTAGCGAATTCCTCAAGGATTGCTCGACTGAAGCTGGAATGAATCTGAAAGTCTTCTGAATTAAAAACGCGACATGGGCGGGGCGTTCATTGCGGCAATGGTGTTAGGCTAACGCGTATGCCTATAAAATCCGAAGTCATTGCGAACCCCAAGTCGGAGCGCGTCCGCCGCGTGTCCGAACTCGCCGATCGAAAAGGGCGGAAACGGTCTGGCCGTTTCATGGTGGAAGGCCCGCAGTCGGTGCGTGAGCTGCTGACATACCATCCAGGACTTGTCGAGGACCTCTACGTTGAGGTCGAGTCGGCACAGCCCGATGCCTCATTTGCGACACCTGTCGTCGCGCAGATGGCGGGCAAGGCCATGCAATCCGGCGTGTATGTGCACAAGGTCACTCATGCGGTGATGCACCGCATGAGCGCCGATGCGCAAGGCGTGCTTGCCGTCGCGGATATGCAGGCTTTCCTTGATTCGTCCGCCGTTCTGGACGATTTCGACGGGCATGCGATGGTTGCCGCGTTTTGGCAGGTTCGCGATCCCGGTAACGCCGGAACCGTGATTCGTTCCGCCGATGCGGCCGGCTGCTCCGCCGTGGTATTGGTCGACGACTGCGTGGACATGTTCAATCCGAAAGTGGTCCGCTCCACCGCGGGATCACTGTTCCACCTTCCGATTCTGACCATGGGAACGGACGACTTCTTCG
>ENA-OUQF01000920-OUQF01000920.1-human-gut-metagenome-genome-assembly--contig:-NODE-920-length-19791-cov-27.022193_pt1 | contig 19791 bp, 24 predicted proteins | sample MGYA00237947_ERZ548826 | MGnify/ENA primary metagenome ERZ548826 (study PRJEB26490, sample SAMN05194701) | human gut metagenome | biome: terrestrial biome; feature: human-associated habitat; material... | reverse complement strand
CTATCATGACACCTGATTTGAGCATTCTCGCTATATATCTCAGGTAGTTCGGGTCCGCGATATCATTTCGAAGAAATTTCATGAGCCACTCATGGTTCACACTATCAAAGAAGCCTTTAATATCACAATCCAGTACATAATTCACTTTCTTGTGCATTATTGTATTATCAATAACTTTAATCGCGTCATGAGGACTTCGATTTGGTCTGAATCCATATGAACAATCTAGAAATCTAGGTTCATATACATCACTAAGTATATCTGCCATAGCTCCTTGAACGAGCCTGTCTTCATAGACTGGTATCCCTAAAGGTCTTTTCTTACCATTTCCCTTGTCGATTTCAACTCGTCTTACGGGTTGTGGTTTATAGCTAAAACTCTTTAGTCTATGCATCAAGTTGTCTATATTTTCATTTAGATTTTCCTGATACACTTCCTTAGTTACCATGTCTATTCCTGGAGCTTTGTCTTTCTTTTGTAGACAATGTTGTCTTATCAAAGACTCTTTGTCTACTCGATACATCAACGTTTCCAGTTTAGGATGTCTTTTGGACAATGTCCTTATATCTTGTCGTTTTGTTCCCATGTCTTTCTAAACCTCCGGTGTTTTCAACATGTTTCCCTTCAAGAAACGTAACTGTGTTTCGGTCCTTCGCTCCATGTACTTTCATACACTTCATAGCTACAATATGACCTCATCGGACTTCTTGCAGTTCATCCCGTTGTTCTTGTGGTATTAGCACTTGTAACAACAGTACCGTGTTTATCGGAAACTGCAAGACCTCCCAGGTATGCAGCTGATACCTTGACTTCTCGCCCTGCTTTAAAACGCCGGTGGTGTCCGATTGAATCTGGCATAACGATTCAACCTATGTTGGTTGCGGCTATTATGAGAGCATCACCCACCACTTTGTCAGAACTAACGACGCTAGATTGCTTCAGGCTTTCGCTTTAGGGCTCTAAGTCTTTCCTTCCTACGCTTAACACTGTACCTCACGATACAATGCCCAAGGACTAGATACTGGCCTCTTTGCTCCAAGAGTTACCAGGTTAGGAGTTTCACCTAACTAAATCAACTGCACCGAACTGGCGCACCATAAATAAACTCCCATTTTTATCTAGTAAGCAACATAGATACCAGGCTGACTATAAATCTTACAAATCCAGTCACGACTGAACTCAACATAAACCAGCCAAGAAAAAACATGACAGAATACAATAGCGTATAGCCAATCGGATGACCATCCGTTATTGCAGAGCCATATGTATATATTGCGTATGCTTGCACGCAAGTAATAAGAATCGCTAAAGTAAAACCTGTCTTGAAATTTTTAATTGTTGTTTCCATTGTTTCCCTCCTATTTTTAATGGTAGTGAGAGTACCATCGATACTCTTCCTCTTGACGTTGCAACTCCTCGGCTTGATTGTTCACGTAGTTTGTTGCGACATTGGTGATAGAACCACCTAAGCCACTAAGAACAACCACAACTCCAATAGCCGCAATAGCGCCTATCAAAACGGGTCCTCCATAGACAAACAACATGAGAACAATCTTGTTTTCAATGAGTTGAAGCCATTTTGTTTGTGGCAAAAAGAAGAACAATGTATTACTCATTGCCTGCAATTCTTGATACACTTCTGCCTGACTATCATCTAATTTCATGTCAAAGTATTTGACATCGATATATCTCATGGCAAAGTACAAAGCTAGTGCAACAACCATAGTTCCAATCAATCCAATCACTGTTTCAACAACATAATCTTTCTTTTCCATTTCTTTTCCTCCTAATACTCTTTTCGGTAATCAAATCTTGATTTGCCTTTGCGAGTATATTTCTTTTTATTTCTATAAATATTTCCACCTTGTCTACATGCATCTAAATGATACAAGTTTGGCAATTTTAAACTTCTTTCTTCAAATCTATATGTTTTCTTTTTCATTTTCATTTCCTCCTGTTTGATTACATATTAAATTTATCACTCATTTTGGGTTTAAAACATGTTCAATAATCTATTATATAAATACACTTATAAGTGCTTATTTTAAACTATTTATATAAATATAAGCTCCTTAAAAAACACTTTTTATAATTAGAGTACAAAAAAAGATGATAATTCTTTATCACCTTAAATCATTTTAATTAACCTTTAGCATTGTATCTCCACAAAAGAAAAAACTACGCATTAATCGTAGTTATTCTTCATCCTTTGTAAGTATCATATTTCCCTGAATTTTCTCATCTCCATATTTTCCATTCAGCTCGTGTCGATCCTTTATAAGTATCATATTTCTCCCCTGTAAAAATTAAAGGAGAAAACATATGAAATTTAAAATGGTGTCGATCCTTTATAAGTATCATATTTCCCAATCCGAAATCATGATTGATGGAGATTGTGAAGCTTGGTGTCGATCCTTTATAAGTATCATATTTCCCCAAATAAAATGAATAACTCACACCGTCGTCGTATGCAAGTGTCGATCCTTTATAAGTATCATATTTCCCAAATCGACGAAGAAACAGAAGAAGTTGTTGATGTGTGTGTCGATCCTTTATAAGTATCATATTTCCCAAGTATCGTGATGGAAAGCAAAAGGATGCATTTTCAAGTGTCGATCCTTTATAAGTATCATATTTCCCTTCAAGGTTCTATTCAAGTTGAGCAAATTCCTGAAACGCCTGTGTCGATCCTTTATAAGTATCATATTTCCCTGTATACTGGACAATGGTTATTGGATGCTAAAAAGAAATGTGTCGATCCTTTATAAGTATCATATTTCCCTTACTAAATATAGCACATTTTGGACTTTAATTGCTGAAAATGTTGAAAAAAGGTCGATTTTGACATATATTTTTCGACCACCTCCCGTTTTTCGACTATTTTCAGTGCTTAAATTAGCTCAAATTAAGGTGATAGTCGAAAATTCATACTTTTTGGTTTTCGTTTTTATAACCGTATACAGTATTTTTTTATTCTTAATGTCAGAGTTCTATTTAGATGTTGAACCCGCATCCAAGAAACCACAATCTTCTAATATATTTTCTATATACTTAATATCATCTGAATACATATTTCTTTCATCTGCAGTTCTCTCTTCTTTTCTCTTCTGAATAGCCTTTTTTCTATTCTTCTCTATTATAATTTCTCGAACAACTGAAGAGATTTGTGTAACAGTAAATACCATTTCAGTAATCATTGAACATATCATCATATGTCCTGGAAACATAAAGAATACTGTAGAAAAATCTAATCCTCCTTTTCCTAAAACCCATATTATTATGGATACTACAATGGCTTCTACAAAACCAAAGCCATATGCATAAACTATTTCGTACAAATTCGAAAATTCAAACACTTCTATAGTTGGAAAGAAATCGAGTGTATCTGCCAATTCTTTTAAACCGAACAACACAAATGCTAAGATGGTTAAGATTGGGTATCCAAAAACATAAATAACTCGCATGTAATTGGTGAATATCTTATTCCAAAGAGCACCAGATGGTATTTTATACATCACTTGTATATCCATCAATGTTTTTAAATCCTCTTCATTCAAATCATTTAAAATAAATCGATTGTATTCAGCACAACTTTTACCTGGATAACGAGATGCAATACCCTGTCCAAAATATACAGTTACTTTATAAATCAAGTATGCCGAAGCAAACATCACCAATAACACACATACACTTCTTAAAATTCTTACAATTTGTTCTTTATTCATTCTATTTCTCCTTTTTTCTTTTCGCTCGCTTCTTTTCGACGCCATACATCTCATAACCCATGTTTTTTTTACAATTCATTCGTTTTTAATGTCAGCATCACCTTCACCTTTGGAAAGACTAAATCCTCAATTTCTTTTCGTACATCCATACACAATGGATTAATCACATAATCCTTGATTGTATATCCATTGGCATCTTTCACAAATTCACCATTCTTTTTACGATAAGTAAAAGGAAAATCTAAATAGATTTCCCCACTTCTTCTTTTACGTACACTAATGTTATTGATTCTTAACCCTTTATAAAGTACTGTCGCAAACGCAACAATACCATTAGACTTTCCTTTATATAATTCTACATACGCTTTATTTTCCAACATAATCCTCTCCTTCATATTTATGAAATACCACTTCAGATGAGCCACCCTCATATTTTTCTTGTAACCTTATACGCTCCTTATCTATCCCTTCAATAACCTGCATCATAATGCCTAATTCTCTATAATAATTACGAAGACTTAGACCCATCAAAAATCCAACCACCAATAAAATCACAATCACAATTTGATAAGACAAAATAATGTTACTCATAATTTCTATTCCTCCTTACATTTATCCTGGTATATAAACTACAGCTATGTCATCTCATCTTTCTTTGACAAACTAGCTTTAGCACAGTCACTCTCAAATTTTGACTCAATTTCAGCTTTTCTTTTCAACACATCATCCAATCGAGTCATCGCATCACACATATTCTTTGTAGCTTTCATCCATTCAGATAAATCCGCATTATTCTCTACATCATTGGATACTTCATCACACACACTATCATTTTCAATTCCATCTTCTTCATTTTCTTTACTTGTATGTTTTTGAACCACCTTTACAAGTGCAACTACCGCATTACAAGCCACAAGACCAGCTACTAATGTTTTTAATAATGTTTTCATAAATATATTTTCCTCTTTCTTTCTATAATTTTTTTGCTTTCTACTTTCCTATGTACCCGAAAGCTAGGATCCTATTAGGTGAGACTTTTGCCTAAAGCCTCTCATTGGAGTTCCATTGACCTTTTCAGATCAATGGCTTACCAGCCCATCTTACGTTTGGACCTACCGCTAGAAGTATCATCATCCTTATGCATCGTCATGGCACAATTGGCTAGATTGCTTGTCATTCTAAAGTTGTATCGCTCCCGTATTTCTACGATCATGGCGCAGTAGTGAACTAGCTCAACACATAAGGTCAAGACCTAATAGTTGATATTCATTTGTCAAAGAACAGTTAAGAGGCTCATGCTTGAACCTCTTATATAATAATTCGAATCCATGTTTTCAACGATGTTCAATATCGTCAAATACAGATACCCTTTCGCATACTATTTCATAGTATTTAACAACTATTTAAGTTTATTTACGAACACTTTTTATATGAGCACGACTCTTTTTTCTGCCTCCAACCCTTATATGTCTTGATATTTCATTGAATTAACTAAGAATTAAAAAATTATGAATTTAGACAAATAAAAAACGCTATCCAATCAATCTAGATAGCATTTCTTATTTCTATACATTACCCGTTTAAATTATTCACCCAATAAAAATCAAAGAAGTCCGTAATAACCCTTTCCAACTAACACAATCACAACACACCATGTTTTCACACATAAAGCAGCATATATTTCATCATTAAAACGAATTCATGCAAAAACAATAACAAAAAAATGGAGGCCAAACCTCCAAAATTTACTCTTTATAAGTATCATAGTTCCCAGGGAATTATTATGGAAAACACAAATAAAGCATATGTGTATCGATCCTTTATAAGTATCATATTTCCCTTGCATGGTTTGCTGATTGCTTGTCAGCAGCTCGTTTGTGTCGATCCTTTATAAGTATCATATTTCCCGAAAATCTGGATCTGATTCCGAGTTCAGTTGCATTATCGTGTCGATCCTTTATAAGTATCATATTTCCCCCGTAAGATTGCTCATACTTTGGCAGTATTAAAGACGTTCGTGTCGATCCTTTATAAGTATCATATTTCCCTGGCTGGTAAAAAGCACAAATACACGCCGACTCTTAGTGTCGATCCTTTATAAGTATCATATTTCCCCAGATTTTTATAAAAATCTACAATGGCTTTTACTGTTTTGTGTCGATCCTTTATAAGTATCATATTTCCCGCTGGTGCGTTCGGGCTAATGGCCCATTATCTAAAGAGTGTCGATCCTTTATAAGTATCATATTTCCCTTACTAAATATAGCATATTTTGGACTTTACTTGAATAAAATGTTGTAAAACAGCCGAAAATAGCTTGGTTTTTTCGACCACCTCCTGTTTTTTGACTATTTTTATGCTTAAATCAGCTCGAATTTGGGTGATGGTCGAAAATTTAGTCATATTCTGGTTGTAAATGTATAACCATCTATCATTATTTTAAACTCTTGTTTGAATTATATAAGAATATTGTTTACACTTTAAATATAAGTAATCACAAGGAGGTACCTAATATGGCAACAATAAAATGTCCTTATTGTTCTAGTAAAATTAAACTTGAACGGTTTCAATATAAAGATATTGTTGATAGTGAATTGAATGATAAATATGTAGAGGAAAAACAGAATCAACAAAATTACTATAGTGGAAATGACACCACAAATATATATGTAGATGAAGAGATGTGTAAGAAGTTGGACCAGGATGCGGTTGAATTTGGGTTTGTTCGAAACAAAAATGGAAATGCACATTCTCCAAATAGAAACGCCTTTATTTCTGCGATCATGACAAATTATTATGATGAATTCAATGTAGAAGAAGAACAAAAGAAGAATGTCATTGTGGATACTTTAAAACAGAATATTCCACTTCTTAAAGATGTATCTACAAATCGTATTGCTTCTTGTATCATGGCTGGTATGGATACTTTGGCTAGTGAAAAGATTCGAAATAAAAAGATTATCATCAAGCTTAAGAAAACAAATATGAACGAAGATATTTATGATGATATTCAATATAATAAATTCTTTAATAACTCTATATCATCCATTAGTGAATTCTATTATTCTATGTTCCAATCTTTCTTTAAACTTCCTCAATACCTTCGTGAACAAATCATATTTAAAAAGAAGTTCAAAGATTTAAGAAAATATATTGAAGAGGGTAAAACCATTCACATGAAATATAAGAAGGATAAGAACTATCGAAATGTATTCCCATACAAAATTGTTCAATCTGTTGAAGAAAGCCATAACTACTTGTTGTGTGTTGAAAAAACAGAAGATAGAAACAATCCAGGTAATATCATCACAATGTGCATTTCTTATCGTATTGATAATATTGGAGATACCATCAAACTTTCAAATTCACCATTTGAAATCACCGAAATACAAAAACAAGCTTTGGATGAATCTATTTCAAACAGCCCTTCATCTGCTCAACAAGAACCTGGTGAACATATACTTGTAGCTTTAACTTCAACTGGAGTTGGCTTATTAGATGCAATCTATACTTTTAAACCTACACACATTGAACCAATCAAACAAATTCGTGAATATACAATTTATAAAGTATATGGATCAAAATTCCAAAGCTACACATATTTCAAACGTTTTGGAGAACATGCGATTATTTTAAATGACAATAGTTTTAAACAATCGCAACTCATCTCTGCTCAAAAAATAATCAATAACTATAATTCAATAATTTCACAATTAGAAGAAGAGTTAAAACAATAACTCTTCTTTTTACATTTCATCAAAATTAAAAATTGTTTTTAAAAATTTCATTGGATCCTTTTCTTCAAATCTAGAAATACTTTCAATTAAGTTATTCAACAAAAATAAACTTGTGACATCCACAATTGGATGCACATAATTCTCATCCATTCCAAAAGTATAATGTGCATATACAACATCACATATTTTAAGTCCAGGTATGAATTTTTGTGCATAATTACAAGATACAAATACAGTCATCGGTGTTGGTTTAAGTCCAAACGTAATATCAAAATAAACTTGATCATTTTCTTTAAATGTTTCATATAAACGCATAAACGTTTGAATCTGTGATTTTTGTTCATGTTCAAAATGAGCATTCACATAATGAAATTCAAAACTGTTATTAAAAGACTCTTGCAATTCCTCTTTTAATAATTCCACATTCTTATGACTATCCATTGTATCAAATGAATCTACTGCCACTACTTCAAACTTTTCACCTTCTTTAATCACAGTCGAAATATGGGCAGTAATTGGAAACATGCACTTTAAAGTCATATTTTTATGACCATAGTTCACCTTTCCAATATGTTGTTGCCCAATAATTGTATAAAATTTTTTCATTTCAATTCCTCCATTCTATCGCCATTGTTTTAGGCGTTCTTTTAACAATTGTGCGAAATACGCATCATACTTCGCAATCTTTTTAGATATGGCAGCACCAGAAATATGCATTGTTTCAGCTATCTCTTTTCCTTTCTTGATTTTTTTATGGTTTTCAAGCACTTCCAAATATCTCTCACGAATAAAGATTTCATCTTCCGGATGATTTTCAATATGTGCATATAAAATATCTAGAAATTCTAAGATGACATCATCCAATAATTCTGCCTCTTCTACTCGTTGTTCCGCCTTTTCGTCCCTTAAAAAAGAAGCATTTGTCGGTATATCCTCTTTTTTAGAATCCTTATCCGATTTCATACGCTCTTCAAAAACAAGCGTTTGTGCTGGTTTACTATATTTAAAACCATCTTTTTCAGCTTGTCTTGCCGCATTATTTAAATTACCTGCAACCAAAGCCTTCACATAACGAATCATTTTTGCCTCTGCATATTCATCGGCAACTTTAATCTTATGCTCAACAAGCTTTTTCAAGAATGTTTCAACCGCTTTATGAATGCATTCCTGCATACAACCAATCGAATCCACTACATCCTTTGAATGCATACAAACGGTGGCATCTGTAGTCACAAACTTCTTTCCAGAAGCTTCATCTGACTTACTCGTTTCAACATAACGAATCGTTTCAGAACATAGTTGTGCCAACAAATATACTTGTTCCCAAAGAAACATATATATTTTTTGTTTCTCTAATTCATCTTTTGAATCATAATAATTCATCACTCCCTCACATACTTTTTTCGCCAAATCTAAAAGTGTTTTATATTTTTTGTTCATAATCATTTCCTCCTAAGCCTTGCGGCCTTTCTTTATCTAAGAAAAGTTTATCAACAAATTATTCCATTGTAAGTTCCTTATATCAGTTACTTTACGAACACTTTTAATAGTCTATTTAACATTTATATATATGTTATAATACCTTTATTTGTACTCTTTTTATTCATTTTAATATCAGCTCCTTTCATTTATCTTCACTACTAATTGTCAAAAAACACAAAATTATTAACTTAAAAGCAAAAAAAGATACTTGCATCGCACAAATACAAGTATCTTATTTATTTAACCATTAAAAATTATTCCAAATATAATACAGCCTCTTGTTCCTTCAAAGATTTCTTCATATCAATCACTCTTTGATTTCTCGAACCACGAAACGCCAATGTGATATCTTTTTCTTCTTCCTTAAACGGACCATCCACTAATACATCTAATAAAGACAACATTTCATCTGTGACTTCACAATGTTTTCTTCCTCCATCTAACAAGTCTTGATCCAAAATAAATCCAGTAAACGACCAAATATTCTTTTCAGGTAATTCTTTACGTACACGACGAAGAAGTTTCACAAGTTCCCTTTGATTTTCTGGTTCAAATGGTTCGCCACCAAGCAACGTCAATCCTGCAATATGACTTGGTTTTAAAGCTTCAATAATTTCATCTTCCGTTTCCTTTGTATAAGGCTTACCATAATCAAAGTTCCATGTTTCTGGCTGGAAACAATTCTTACAATGATTTGTACACCCTGATACAAATAGTGTTACACGTACACCTTTACCATTTGCGATATCATTCTTTTTTATATTTCCGTAGTACATTTAAATGCCTCCTAAAAAGTTCATATAGTGTAAGCAATCAATTCAAAATTGTAAATATCACAAAAAATTCTTTTGACTTTTTAAAGCCAAAAATTTTCTGTTGTAATATCAGAATCATTCTTTCTATTTTCTAAAATCACATGATACAATATATCTGAGAGTAGACAATGGGATGGCTTAAAAAAGCCTAAAGGTAGTTCTCCTAGGGACGATCTGTATTAATCGTTATTAATACCGTCACAGGGGCTTTAAGCTACGAAAACGCTTGAGTTCCAATAGCCCCAAGGAGGTGATATTGTGCATGGATATTTAATATTTATAGCAATATTCTTATCGATTTTGCTAGTGATTGTCCACAAATTAGTTCAGATTGCTGAAGCAATTTTAAAACTACTTCATATAATTGAAGATATGGACAAACAAATACATAAGTTGAAAAGACATAAGAAAAAACTACCTCGATATTCCGGCAAGAAATTAAAGTAGTTTTTTCATAACTATACATTTTCCCAAGGAGAACCCTTTATTGGATACTCTCTTTTCATTTACATTCTACCACATCAAACCGTTTTATCCAACAAAAATCTATTATAAGTGTAGTACTCTTTCTTTGATTTCTTGTGTTCTTCCTTGGTTCCAGAACTGAGTTCCAATATATCCACAAGTACGACGAGCCACATTCATTTTTTCTTGGTCACGATTACCACAATTTGGACATTCCCAAACTAATTTGTGGTTTTCATCCTCTACAATTTTAATTTCACCTGTATATCCACATACTTGGCAATAATCCGATTTTGTATTCAATTCCGCATACATAATGTGATTATAAATATGTTTCATAATTGCCAATACTGCATCAATATTATTTTCCATATTTGGAACTTCTACATAACTAATAGCTCCACCTGGAGAAAGTTTTTGGAATTGCGATTCAAATGATAATTTCGTAAACGCATCAATTTCTTCTGTAACATGCACATGATAACTATTTGTGATGTAGTTTTTATCTGTTACATGAGGAATAATTCCAAAACGTTCTTGTAGATGTTTCGAGAATTTAAATGTAGTTGACTCCATTGGAGTTCCATATAATGAGAAATCAATATTTTCTTCAGCCTTCCATTTAGCACATGCATCATTTAAATATTGCATAACTTTTAAACCAAATGAAGTTCCTGGCTCCTCAGTATGAGGGTGTCCAGTCATATAATATACGCATTCACATAATCCGGCATACCCTAATGAAATTGTAGAATATCCACCAAATAATAATTTATCGATTGGTTCACCTTTTTTCAAACGAGCCAATGCCCCATTTTGCCATAAAATAGGAGCTACATCACTTGGTGTTCCAAGTAATCTTTCATGACGGCACATCAATGCTTTTTTACATAAAGCTAATCTTTCATCCATGATTTTCCAGAATGCTTCTTCATCCTGCTTACTTGAACAAGCCACATCCACTAAGTTCAATGTAACAACACCTTGGTTAAAACGACCGTAGTATTTTGGTTTTCCATTTTCATCTAAATATGTAGTTAAGAATGAACGACATCCCATACATGGATAACAATGACCTTCACCATTCACATCCACTTTCAATTCCAACATTTTCTTTTCAGAAATATAATCTGGAACCATACGCTTAGCTGTACATCTTGCAGCTAATTCTGTTAAATACCAATATTTTGAACCTTCTTCAATATTGTTTTCTTCTAGAACATAAATCAATTTAGGGAATGCTGGTGTGATCCAAATACCCTTTTCGTTTTTAACGCCCTTAATTCTTTGTTTCAACATCTCTTCAATAATGATAGCCAAATCATCACGAGTTTGTCCTTCAGGCACTTCATTCAAATACATAAATACAGTTACGAAAGGAGCTTGTCCATTTGTCGTCATCAATGTGATGACCTGATATTGAATCATCTGTACACCTTTTTCAATTTCTTTACGAACACGCATCTCTGCCATTTTATTTACTGTATCTTCAGAAGAATCTAGATTTAATGATTCCAATTCCTCTTTTACTTCACGACGCGCTTTTTCTCTTGAAACCTGTACAAAAGGCGCTAAATGAGAAAGTGTAATACTTTGTCCTCCATATTGAGAACTTGCGACTTGTGCAATAATTTGTGTAGCCACATTACATGCAGTTGAGAAACTATGTGGCTTTTCAATCATAGTTTCAGAGATAACTGTTCCATTTTGAAGCATATCCTCCAAATTTACTAAACAACAGTTGTGCATGTGTTGTGCAAAATAATCTGAATCATGGAAATGAATGATTCCTTGTTCATGAGCTTCCATAACATCTTGAGGCAACAAGAAACGTTTTGTGATATCCTTTGACACTTCACCCGCCATATAATCACGCTGAACACTATTCACCAATGGGTTTTTATTTGAGTTTTCCTGTTTTACTTCTTCATTATTACGCTCAAGTAAAGACATGATTTGTTTATCGGTTGAATTTGCCTTACGAACCAATGCGCGTTCATAACGATACGTAATATAGTTGTGAGCCACCGCAAAACAACGATGCTCCATCAATTCACCCTCAACCATATCCTGAATTTCTTCAACATTTGGACTTCTCTTTAAATTTTCACATTTATCAATAACACTCTGTGTCACAGAACGAATTAATTCATCAGACATTTGATTATGTGTAGTTGCTTTATTGGCTTTTTTGATCGCATTTTCAATTTTCGATGCATCAAAAACGACTTCTTCTCCACTTCTTTTAATTACATTCATACTATTCCTCCTAAAATAGTTGAACCTTCAACTATTTTTAATGACTATCTTAAGTATACTTATATTTTTTTCTAAAACAAGACTTTACATTCCCACAAAATAATGCTTAAGCGATAAGTAAAGGATACCGGTTTCTTTATTTTAAAAATTCAATTAATTTGTATAAATTTTTCATTTCCTTGACTATTTTGTGCAACCCTCCTTTATCCATAAGATACCTCTTATACAGACATCATTTATGTCAGTTTTATTTTTTTCAATATTTCATGTTAAATTCACATACACTTGATACAATAGAAGAAAGAAAAGGAGATCATTTTATGGATTACAAAATCAAAGGGGATTCCGACTGCCCTATCGTTGAAATCAATTTACAGAATAATGAAACGATAAAAATCGAAAGAGGCTCAATGGCCTATATGTCGAATGTTACAATCGAAGGTAAAATGAACAGCAACAAGAAAGGTCTAGGCGGTGTATTAGGAGCCATCGGACGAAGTCTTACAAGTGGTGAAAGTATGTTTATCACAGAAGCCACTGGTACAAGTCATGATGGTTTACTTGGTATTGCACCTTCCATTCCAGGAAAAATTGTATGTTTAGAAGTGAATTCACAAAATCACTACTATTTAAACAATGGAGCTTTTCTAGCCTGCGATAATAGTGTGAGCTATGAAATGAAAACTCAAAGCGTAGGAAAAGCATTGTTTGGTGGAACAGGTGGATTCTTTGTCATGCATACATTTGGTCAAGGAGATCTTTTAATCAATGCGTATGGAGATATCATGGAAATCAATGTAGACGATGCACATCCAATCACAATCGACAATGAACATGTTGTCGCATGGGATGATTCTTTAGATTATGAAATCAAGATTGCTTCTGGAACATTCGGATTTACTACTGGTGAAGGTTTAGTCAATGTATTCCACGGCAACGGAAAAGTATACATTCAATCTCGTAACCTTCATTCACTTGCCGATGCATTGACCCCATTCATTCCTCAAAGCAAAGACTAAAAAAGCGTGATTTTTCACGCCTTTTTATTTACAGCCATCACCTTTACAATCAATACAAGATCGAACGCATTTATTGCCCTTCAATTTTTTAAAGCTTTCTTCACTAATTGTATGTTCCATACGACAAGCTTCTTCTTCTGCAAGAATCGGTTCTACACCCGCATGCAGCAATTGATTTTTAAAATAAACATGTCTTTCATACACTTGAGTTGCCTGCAATTGACCTTGTTCTGTAAAAAAGATATATCCCGTTTTATCTGTATAAATCAATTCTTTTTCTTTCAAGTCCTTTAAAGCATGTGAAACACTCGGCTTAGAAAAACCTAAAGCCGCAGCTACATCAATAGCACGAACACGGTCTTGTTGAGACTTTAATACATATATTGTTTCTAAATAATCTTCCTGAGATTGTGTTAGTTGCATTTCTATCCCTCCGGTTAGCTTAAACTTACCATAAAAGTATAACAAAATTTCACATAAGATTCAAAACTTTTGCACAAAAATTAAAGTTAATATACACTTATAACGTATTAGAAAATAAAAGGAGAACAAAATATGTTTAAATGTAATAAATTATTAGGCGCATCCCTTGCAGTTGTAATGGGTGTTTCAGCTTGTGCCACAAATGTATTCGCAATCGATACATCTGTCATTGATGAAAAGTGGGGTAAGCCAACCGTTGTATATGGTGGTGGTTTAACGAATGATCAAATTCAAAGTACACGTGATCTATTCGATATCGAAGATACAAATAACGTATATGAAACAAGCGTTGATGCCAATGACTTATACAACTATCTAGGAATTGCAGGCGGCGATACATCTAGCTTGATTTCAAGTGTTATGGTACAAAAACAAGATGCAGGAAAAGGCGTCAAAGTTAAAATCATCACAGAAGATAACATCACAAAAATCACTTCAAACCAATATGCCAATGCCGCCATCACAGCTGGTGTTAGCGATGTTGAAATTGATGTAGCTTCTGTTTCAAAAGTAACGGGTGAATCTGCATTAACTGGTGTTTATAAAGCTTTAGAAGCCAATGGCGAAACATTAGATTTAGATCGTACTCAAGTTGCCCAAGATGAACTTGAAACGACAAATGAAATTGCCGAAAATAATGCAGATAATTCAAATTTTGATTCTGGACGCTTAGATCAAGCTATGGTTGAAATCAAACAAGAACTTGCCGAAATCAAAAAAAATCAAGGAAGTGCTGCAACAGCTGAACAAGTCGAACAAGTTGTAACAGACGCTTTAAAGAAATTTAATTTAAGTGACATCATCTCACAAGATGATATTGATAAATTAATTGCGTTTGCCAAGAAATACCAAAATACTTCAGCCATCGATTCACAAGAAGTATTGGAACAATTAAACAAATTGTCTGGTAATTTAAAAAATCAATTATCTGGACTTATCAACAAAGCACAATCTGAAGGTTGGTTCGATAAAATCATCAACTTTATCAAAAGTCTGTTTAACTAAAACAAGGAAGTCTTAAGCGACTTCCTTTTCATTTGCCATACGATAAATTTCAAGCATATCTGTTTCATCCAATTCTTTAAATTTTCCGATTGTACGCGTATGCTCAAAACTACACTTATATGTTAATTCGTACAATTCTTGTTCCGTACATTTACGTTTCAACAATTCCTGAATACTTGTAGGCATACCAATTGATTTGAAAAACTCTTCCATCTTTTCAATTGTATTCAAAGCACAAGACAAAGTATCTGAATCATCCAAGCCAAACACACGATGTCCAAGTTTGGCAAATCGCGTTGGATTTTCCATATATACATGGTTTGCCCAACTATCCCAAATTGCAGCAAGTCCTGCTCCATGTGCCACATTAAACATACCACTCAATTCATGTTCCAATTGATGGCAAGCCCAATCCCCTAAAGAACGATCTCCTGTCATATCATTATGCGATACACTGCCTGCCCACATAATTTCAGCTCGAGCCTTTTCATTTGTAGGATCTTCCAAAAGAATCTTTGCGTTTTTGATTACTGTACGAACAACGCTTTCTGCCATTTGATCCACCAAATCCAAAGTATCATAAGGCGTAAAATATCTTTCAAACGTATGCATAATTATATCTGTACATCCACACATTGTTTGATACTTAGATACTGTATATGTTAATTCTGGATTTAAAATAGAAAATTTAAAATATCCATATTCACTACTCAATCCACGTTTTAGATTTCCATCCTCATTTGTGATGACACTCGAATTACTCATTTCACTACCTGTTGCTGATAATGTTAAGATACATCCCATCGGCAAAGCACCCTTTACCTTTTTCTTTCTTGCATAATAATCCCAGACATTACCTTCATTATAAACACCATACGCAATGCCCTTACTTGAATCTAATACACTTCCACCACCAACAGCTAAAATGAAGTCAACACCTTCTTCTTTACAAATTTGAATGCCTTCATTTACCTTTGAAAGTAATGGATTAGCAACTACACCACCACATAAACAATACGCAATATTTTCTTCATCCAACGCCTTTTTTACTCGATCCAAAAGACCAGATTTAATAGCACTTTGTCCACCATAATGAATCAACACTTTCTTTGGATGAAATTCCTTTAAAATCTTTCCAACCCTTTTTTCTTCATCTTTACCAAAATACACTTTTGTAGGTGCATAAAACTTAAAATTTTCCATAATTACCCCTTAAATTCTTTTCATTGAAACAACTTCAATCAACAAGCTAATACCTGCCACAATGAGATAGGCAGCTAAAATATAATTGATGACTAAAGCACTTTGGAAAGGCATTACCATAAAGATAATACCCAATAGCAAATTGACCCAACCTGTTAAACTTAAATAATTGGTATTGATCACTCTAAAAAAACTTAACCGAGAACCCCAAGTGATTTTTTGAATTCCATTCACCAATAAAACAAACGCAAACAAGAACGTCAAAGTACTTACTGTAATCGTGACTGGCATCGTACATAATAAACAACCTAACAAGATGTTTAAGATTCCACTAGCCAACCACATCGCATCTCTAAAGAAGAAAGTTGTTGTGATATACGAATAGATTTCACAAGCACCCCAAACAATCAATCCAATAGCTGCAATAATTTGAATCGTTGTGAATACTTTTTCTGGAAATGCAAAACATAAAATACCAATTAAAATCAAAACCACACTTAATATTATACCTATTCTTTTAATCTTTTTATACCTTTCATTCCATTGTGTTGTGAATTCATCAATATAATCATAATCAGAATCGAACCATTTCATATGTAACATCTCCTTTATGAACTCAGTATAGCACTATTTTTAGCACTTTCAACATCACAGTGCTAGACATATTACAATATCTGTCTAATATTGTAAATTTATGTCATCAATGATACACTTTTACTTGTCGAAAAAAGGAGACTTGTATGTTAAAAAAATACTTAATTGTGTTTTTGGTATCAATGGTACCACTCATTGAACTTCGTGGAGCCATTCCTATTGCCGCCGGAATGGGATTGCCATTTGTACAATATTATATTATTGCGATTATTGGAAATATGATTCCTGTTCCATTTATCTATTTCTTTGCCAGAAAGATTCTTGTTTGGGGAGCTGACAAACCTGTTATTGGAAACTTTTTTACTTGGTGTTTAGAAAAGGGTGAAAAAGGTGGAAAAAAACTACAAGAAACTGCCGGAAAAGGGTTATTTGTTGCCCTACTATTATTTGTAGGTATTCCATTACCTGGAACAGGTGCTTGGACTGGAACACTTGCCGCAAGTATTTTAGATATGGATTTTAAATCAAGCATACTCGCTGTTATGTTAGGCGTCATTCTTGCAGGTGTTATTATGGCTTTAGCAAGTATGGGCTTATTCGGAGCACTTGGAGCACTATTTTAAGTAGTGCTTTTTTTCTTTTGTCTAAAAGAAAAAGGTTTGAAAAAAATCAAACCCTACTTAAACATATTATGTCTAAAAAAGTATACGGTCGCAACCACACAGGCCAAAATAGCTACAAAGCTTGGGAACCATACAAATGGAAATGGCAACTGCACATTCATTCCGTAGAAGCCGAAAATAATATTGGGGATGGCCATCACAATTGTGATTACAGTTAATTTGTTCATGACAATATTCATATTGTTAGAAATGATACTTGCGAATGTATCCATAGTTCCTGCCATTGTATTTGAATAAATATTACACATCTCAATGGCCTGATGAATTTCAATCATGACGTCCTCTAACAAATCCTCATCTTCTTCATACAATTGAATTTGTTTTCCACGCATAATTTTATTTAATGTTACTTCATCCGATTTTAACGAAGTCGAAAAATAAACCAATGATTTTTCTAAACCTAACATTTCAATCAACTCATCATTTTCTACCGATTGATGTAAACGCGTCTCAGCACGACTTGATAAACGATCGATTTGACGTAGACAAATCAAAAATCTTTGTGAAATACGCAAAGCTAAAAGCAAGAAGAACCTCGTTTTTAAACGCGTATCCATACCTTTGATTCTTCCTTGTGACATTTCTAAAATGCTCCAGTTTTCATACAAACTAATTGTGACTACATATCCTTTTAAAATCACAATACCAATTGGCAATGTGGAATAAGTTGAATCAATCGAATCATCATCTTCATTTTCCGCACTTGGATAGTCAAAAATAATCAACAACTGTCTAAAATCATCGTCATAATCCATATGCGAACTTTCTTCTTCATCCAGTGAAGATTTGACAAATTCAGGTAAAACACCAATTTGTTCAATCAAATAATTTCTTTCTTCTTCTGTAGGTGCGATCGCATTGATCCAACAGCCTGGTTCTGGTTCTTGAATTTTGCGTGTTCCATCTTCAAATGTTTTATAAAACTCTAACACAATTTGTCCTCCTTATATCTTAAACGAAGACAAATCCCATGTCTCCGAACATATATACATTTTTATTATTAAAATAACTCGGGTCTGGAGACATGTTTCCACCTACTTTCTACTAAAGAATATTGTATCATATTCATGTCAATTTCTTGTAAATTTTCACAAAAAAAGACTAGCAAAAACTAGTCATAAGGTTTATATTCCACTGTTTCTTTGTCAAAATCAATAAACAATTGGAATGCATTACGATCTTTGTCTTCATCCCAAATTTCAACAAACTTAGGTGTAACTTCAATTAGAATTTCTGTATCTACATGTGAATATGCATTGTAGCTTTGCCACAAGAATTCTTTGTATTTCTTTTCAAAAATACGGCCTGGCTCATCAATAACCAATCCTAAATTTTTAGCTGTACCTTCAACTTGCACACCATTAAAGCACATAGCTACTCTATCATTTTTAAATAATTGTTGCGTTTTTCTAAAGTTTTTATCTGTCTTAAAATAAATTTTATCATTGTAGAAAACACAACTTACATTTCTTACCATAGGATAATCATCTACACAGCTTGCCAAAGCCATGATTTTATAATCTCCTAATTTTTCATCCATAATTTTTTTTGCTTCTAAAAGTTCCATTTTTCTTTTAACCTTTCATTACTAATATTAAAACAACAATTGACACAATAATAAATGCACTCACAATTCCAACATCTTTTGTAAGAGTTTCATTTGTGTTCGATTGAGGAACAAACTGCGTATTTCTCAATGCGTTTACAAGTGGTTTGTAGATCAACATCGCACATGCAGCATTCAATGTACACTTAATAATATTGAATGGAACAATACCTGGAAGTAACATACCAACGACTGCACTTCTTGGCATTTGATAATAAATTGGAGTAATAATATAGTTCCATAAAGTCATACTCAATGTGCAACATACAGTTCCTAATACCAAACCTGCAATAGCTCCTTTTTTAGAATGTTTATATTTGTAGATGCAGGCAGCCACACAAGCGAATGTACAAGTAGAAATCACATTCATCAAAACATCTAATAAGTTTCCTCCACGGAATACAATTTCTAAAAATGAACACAATAGACTCATAATAAAGGATGTCATAGGACCATAGATAAATCCTGCAATCACAATAATGATATCTTTTGGATCATAGCTTAGAAAAGATACGGCTGGTACAATTGGAAATTGTATCAATAAATTTAAAACCATTGCCATCGCACTTAAGATTGCAATTGTTGTTAGTTTCTTTGTTGAACTCATAAATCATCAATCCCTTCATACATCAACTAAAAAACGTGCCTAAAGAAAATCCTCTAGGCGCGTTTAAATATACAAAAGAATATATAAAAACATCTTCTTCCATCCAGA